>Ga0307478_10000488_pt1 | contig 40729 bp, 31 predicted proteins | sample atmos_gasesECM4C_2_FD_203713 | JGI IMG/M metagenome (GOLD analysis project Ga0307478, IMG submission 203713) | Hardwood forest soil microbial communities from Morgan-Monroe State Forest, Indiana, United States - atmos_gasesECM4C_05 | ecosystem: Environmental > Terrestrial > Soil > Temperate...
GGCAATCACCGCGACGCTCTCAATCTCGGTACCGACGAACTGGTAACCATTAATCAACTCGTTGACTTGGCATCGGAAGTAGCAGGAAAGCGACTGGTCAAGCGCCACAATCTTCAGGGACCACAGGGAGTGCGTGGACGTAATAGCGACAATAGCCGCCTGCGACAAGTACTGGATTGGGAACCTTCCATCCTCCTTCGGCAAGGACTCCGTCAGACCTATCCTTGGATTGAAGCTGAGTTGCGTAAGGCGGGAAGACTCGCGGAGCAAAAGCAAACGGTTGCTTCGTTGGTGTAAAAGCCAAGCGCACGAATCCGCCGTTGCTCACAGATGGATACAGACTAACTATTCGTTGGGCCCCTGGAGGAAAATCGGCTTGAGCTTAGCCACAGAAAGATTGTTCGTCAGCATCTTCCGCAAGGTGGAACCCAGGATGACGTCGCTTTCTATGCGGACATCTTCACCGGCCCGGCTTTCGGTTTTGGGGCAAACTGCAATACGAGCGCTGGTAAATTCCCATGTTGGCTACTAGCCGTCAAGACAACATATCGGCATCCTTCCAGTTTGGATTTTGGCCGTCATTTCGCTCGCATTAACGATTCGTCTCTGCAATCTAGCTGAAGCACTGACGTTTTTCCGGAAGGGGTTAACTTGGCCCAATTACAGACGAGACCGGTTGAGTACCCGACTTCACGAGAGTTCGAGGAAGTCCGCAAGCCGGCGTTTGATACCGCGACGACAGCGCAGCCTGACTCTATTGGACGTCTCCGCGTAATGTGGGATGGACGACGCTTCATCGCCAAGATGGCGCTGATCGGCCTGATTGCGGGCACGTTGCTCGCATTCCTTCTCCCGACACGCTATACCTCGGTCGCAAGATTGATGCCTCCCGAGCGTCAGTCGAGTTCGGGAATGGCAATTCTGGCGGCGTTATCCGGCAAGGCGGGCGGGGGCTTGACTGGCGTCGCCGGCGACCTGCTCGGACAAACAACTACGGGCGCAGTGTTTGTGGGCATCCTCGAAAGTGATACCGTACAAAATCGGCTGGTTCAGCGCTTCAACCTGAAGAAAGTCTACTGGGACCGGCTTGACGAGGATGCCCGCCAGGATTTAGCGGATCGAACTGGAATTACTGAGGAACGAAAGAGCGGAATCATCACGATCAAGGTTACTGACCGGGATGCTCATCGCGCCACCGCACTCGCTCAATCCTACGTCGACGAGCTAAACCGCCTCGCAGCGGAGCTGTCCACCTCGGCAGCCCGTCGGGAGCGTGTGTTTCTGGAAGAGCGCCTCAAAGCTGTGAAGCAGGATCTTGATCAGGCATCCGTCAACTTTAGCCGGTTTTCCAGCAAGAACACCGCGATCGACATCAAGGAACAAGCCCGGGCCATGGTGGAAGCAGCCGCGCAATTGCAGGGGGAGTTGATCGCGGCCGAATCTCAACAAAAGGGATTGGAAGCGATCTATTCGTCCAACAATCCCAGAGTGCGCGCGGTCGAAGCACGCATCAACGAACTGCGCCGCCAACTGGAAAAACTTGGCGGACCAGCGGGCGACGGAGCCGCCAAGCCGACCGGGGAACTCTACCCATCGATTCGACAGTTGCCGCTTCTGGGCGTCGAATATTCCGACTTGTACCGCAGGACGAAAATTCAGGAAGCGGTCTACGAAGCACTTACGCAGCAGTACGAGTTGGCCAAGGTGCAGGAAGCCAAAGAAACGCCAAGCGTAAAAGTTCTTGACCCAGCAAGTTTCCCCCAGCGGAAATCATTCCCGCCTCGTTTAAGTATCATGCTCCTGTGCGCATCGCTTGGATTAGCGGCCGGCATCGGATGGACGACCCTGCACAATCACTGGGAAAAAACTGAGGCGATGGATCCCCGTAAACAATTCGTGCAGGAGGTTCTCGACTCGGTCGAGGGACACATGCCGTGGGCGACGCCGAATGGATCGCGCGTGCATGGCATCGCACACAGGATATGGAAGCGCTTCGTGCCACGAACTGACACCTCCGCTTCCGATAAATCGCACAACGTCTCCTGATATCCGCGCTGAAGTATCCAAGAAATAACTGACAGCGATTTTCAAGGGTAGCGTACTCGCCGCAGGGTGCGAAACGAGAGCTCAGCCGATCGTAAGGCCTGTAGCCCCGCGCCCGCAGTCGCCCGTTCCATCTGATTTTAAGGAGGTCAAGTGTCAACTTTTTGGAATTCACGCAAAGTTTTGGTGACCGGCGGAGCTGGGCTCATCGGCTCATATCTGGTGGAGCACCTGGTGCGGGAGGGTGCGCAGGTGCGTGTGGCCGACAATCTCGGAAGCGGTTCGCTGAAGAACCTAGACTCCTGTCTCAGCTCCATTGACTTTCTGAAACTGGATCTGCAGGACCTGGGAGCCTGCCGGCGCGCTGTCGAAGGCAGGGACACTGTCTTTGACCTTGCTGCTCGCACGGTAGGAATCGGTTACAGCAGCCAACATCACGGCGAAATGTTTTATGACAGTATGAGTATCTCGATGAACACACTGGAGGCGGCTCGCCAAGCCGGCATACGGCACTACCTGTTCGTCAGCAGTTCTTGCGTGTACCCAGACGGTTCGCTCATCCCGACACCGGAAGACGCGGCGGAACTTAATCGGCCAGAGAGTGCCAATTCTGGATACGGATGGGCCAAGCGAATGGCTGAGTTGCTCGCCATGTTCTATGCGAAAGAATACGGAATGAGGGTTGCCATCGTGCGTCTTGTGAATGCGTACGGACCACGCTATCACTGGGACCAAGAGGAACCGCATGTCATCCCGGCCCTTATTCAGCGGCTGCTGAGGGGTGAAAATCCTCTGCTAATCTGGGGCAGCGGACGGCAAACGCGTAGTTTCATTCACGCCTCGGACGTCGCCGCGCTAATCAAGCTAGTTCTTGAGCGAGCCCGAGATGCTCAACCCATGAACATTGGCTGGGTCGAGGAAACCCCGATCTCCGATCTGGTTGCCGAACTTACTGGGATCGCTGATTTCGGTGGGACCGTTACCTACGATGCGAGCAAACCTGAGGGTCCGGCCCGCAAGGGGTTGGATTTGGCTAGGCAGCAAGAGTTGATTCCCGATTTTGTTCCGCAGTTTTCATTACGAGAGGGGCTGCGTCAAACTTTTGAAGCAGCAAGAGAGCATTATGCGCCGAATGGTGACGTTCAATCTGGGGTAGAAGAGTGGGCGCCATCTGTAAGCAGGGCCGAAGAAGCTAAGGAATCAATAAGTGGCCGGTTAACGACCTATTCGGACTAGAAAAGGTCAATCAACAATGATGGCGTCGAGCAACGTTTCGGTGGAAATTGCGGGCCGCCATGTCAACGGAGTATGGGACAAAGCAGTACATCAACCCTGCTGCAGACTCTGTGGTGGTAGTCTGGTTGAGCCGTTGTATCACAGGGAAACTGGAGCCGAATTTGCGGTACGCCTCACCGTAGGCAGTCCGATCCCAACGACGGGATACACGATCGTCCGTTGCTTGGCATGCGGACTGGGTTTCGCTTTTCCTCAGAGCCTTCAACCGGATGCCCACGCCGACGAACTGTATACGGATGAATACTACAAGTCTCAGATGCTTTCCGGGCGGATGGACGACTGGATTTCGAAGAAGCAGTTGCCTCCGCCGCAGCGCCAATTTGATTCCTGCGTCCACCAGGACGAAAAACTGCTAAAACGATTGCAAAGCATCCTTACTGGCGTTAAGGCCCCAAACTCAGAGCAACGGCCGATTCGGTACCTCGACGTGGGCTGCGGTTCTTGCGAAAGTCTATGGGCAGCTCGCAAATTGGGGTGGTCTGGGGTGGGGACGGACATAGCGAAGCCTGCCATCGAATTCGGACGCAGTGCGCTCGCGTTGGATATCAGAGAAGGACTGCTCGGGGAGATCGACTTTCCGGAGTCATCATTCGACATCGTGACATTACGTGAGGTTTTGGAGCATTCACCTGAGCCCTCCGAATTATTGCAGGACATTCATCGCATCCTTTCCCGGTCCGGCGTGCTCTATGTGCAGGTACCGAATGACCTTGAGGGATATAGAGCTCGTATTTTCTCCAGAGCGTGGCATCTGATTCCACCGGTTCACCTGCAGTATTTCACTCTGCAGTCACTAACAACATTGTTGGTGATGAACGGATTTGCCATCTGTTCCTGCGGAACTATAGGATCGATCGGCCGCGAAGTGCTCCGCTATGCGTGGTGGCGTCTAGGGTTGCTCGGCGTTGTCGACAGGACCTATTACCGCCCAGGCCTGGGGCTCGCCGTTAGAGCGATGTCTAGGGCTACCTATGAAATCCTGCGTCCGCTGGACCGCTATTTAGACGCACGACTCATGGGATCGACTCTTTGGATTTGCGTCCGTAAGCTTTAGTTCATCTTGAGGTTGGCCACCTCTCACCGACAGACTACACTCGGTTGAATTATTCTTGAGCGTCGCAACTCGATTTTCGAAGAATCTGAGCTTTGTCGTCTGGGCACGAGGTGTGTCCGTCGGTGTCAACCTCACCTTTCTCGGGATTAGCGCTCGCACTTACGGAGTCGCCGAGTTTGGAAAATTGATATTTGTCTTGGCGACAACTTCCTTTTTGGAATTGATCTTCAGCGGCAGCGCCGACTCCATTCTAATAAGAGAGCAGGTCAGAAACCCCAATGATAGGGAAGAGAATCTGCGTGCCTGCGCCTCCCTTCATTCGGTGTTTTCGCTGATGGTTGTCCTGGCCTCAATCGGTATTGCTCTGTATTTTCGTCGAGACTCGAATGTTTCCTGGGGATTAGTTTTGGCCGGCATTGGCTCCGCCTGCCAGATTCTGTTCTGCATACCTTTGGCGCACTTTCGGTCGGAACAGAATATGTTCTTCGAATCAGTGTTGATCACCGGAGAGAGACTGCTGTTCCTGTGCGGACTTCTCACGGTGGTAGCGCTGAAAGCTCAAATGGTGTTTGTTTTTGCATGTCTTATGACCTCCATGGCCACGAAGACCACTATTGCATATGCGTGGCTGTTCCGGCGGATTGCTGTGCGCGCCTCAACGCCAGCTGCTGCGAAGCTGCGCTATTTCTGGATTGAGTCGCTCCCGCTGATGGGCGTTACTCTGATGCTAAGCCTGCATTGGCGATTGGATCTTTTCCTGATGAAGGCCCTCAGTACTGCAGAGCAACTTGGCATCTATGCCGCGAGCTTCCGGGCTATGGAAGTGCTCCGCATCGTGCCCGTAGACGTTATTACAAGTGCCTTCCCAATCTTTTGCGCGGCGGCCGCGAGTCAGGCGGGCACTAATCAGCTCGGCCGTGCTTACAGCGGGCTCGTCAGACTGGCACTCTGCACTGCCCTTCTGGTGACGGCCGTGGGCTTCTTATTCGCACCGATTGCGACTCGCTTTCTGTTTGGCGGGGCATTCGCCAGTGCCGTTGTGCCGTTGAGGGTTTTGATCGTTTCCTTTCCGCTTATCTTTTGGAATCAGATCAATAGCATCACCCTTACGGCGACTGATCGACAGCGGTGGATGTTGTTCTCTTTAGTCGGCGCCCTTGCCTGCCAATTGCTAGTCGATCTGGTTCTGATACCGCGCAGAGGCGCGGCTGGTGCGGGACTTGGATTTGTCCTAGGCGAGGTTGCCTTGCTTCTCGGTACTCTCTTCGCCATTACTCCTCTGGCAATTGATATCAAGCGATGTCTGGGAGTCTTTGGCAAATTGGTCGCGGCTGCCCTTGTTCTCTGGTTGCTGGTTGGACAGCTGTATCGCTCCTCGGTTTGGCTGGCAGTTGTCGTTGTATTGCCCGCATATCTGCTATTGCTTCTGTTGCTGAATGTGATGACTCGGGCCGAAATCTCGATGTTTACGGCGACTCTGGGCACCTTCGTTCGGTCTCGTACGGGGGCTGGGCGGGCGGCGGCCATCCAGCCACGAGTCATCGCGGTCCTTCCAGACGTTTCAGGTGAGAACTGAGGATGTCGGGAATGAGAACGACTTTTGTGAGTCACGGCTCCAAAACTTGGGGGACCAACTATCGCATTCTGGGCCTGGCACGAAACCTACATGTCCTTGGGATGGACACGCACGTTCTGCTGCCGGATCTTACGGAAAATCGGAACTGGTTCCCTGAGGGCCATTACGAAGGAGTACCAATTCACTTCACGAACCCAGCGCCCGGGAGTGAGCTGAGATCTAAGTACGACAGGTTGCGGTCACTACGTCCGGACGTTGTGCACTGCGCCGGCGTCATTAAACCTTGCTTTCCCGCAGCTGCGATGTATCGAGCGAATCATTCCTGTGCATTGATCGTTGATTTCGACGAACATCTATCACGGATCACGGTGCGCGGAAAAGCGCGACAGCTTTATTACTTATTTGCGGAGAACTTCGCCAAGCGATACGCCGACCGATTGGTGGTTGCCAGCCGGTTTCTCGAGCAATGGTTCGGCCAGCCAAAGCGCAAGCCGATCCTATATCTTCCGAACGCGGTCGAATTGGAACAGTTCCGGCAACAACGGTCCGGGTGGCAAGAACTGAAGTCGCGCTGGGGCACACGCCAGGTTGTAATTTACTTTGGAGCTCTGTCACCCCACTATGACGCGGACATGGTATTCGACGGAGCCGTCAGGGTGCTTGAGCGGCGCAAAGACCTTGTGTTCGTCTTCGTGGGAAGCGGTGAGATGCTTGAATCTCTGTGTAGCCGCACCAAGCAGGCAGGACTGGAAGATTCCATCCAATTTTGCGGCTTTGTTCCCGACGAGTGCGTTCCTAAATATCTCTCGGCGGCAGACGCGTTGGTTTTTCCGATCCGCGACAACTGGTGGAACCGAGCCCGTTGTCCTGGCAAAGTCTATTACTTCACGGCAGCCATGGCTCCAATTGTGACGAATCCCGTCGGCGAGGTATGGGAAGCGCTAGGCAATCAAGCATGGTACTTCAAGGACCGAGATACAGACGATTTCGTGCGCGTGCTCGAGGAATGTCTAGCCACAGGACGCGATAAGCGCTGCCCCGACCAAACCATGGCGAGCCTTCACTGCTGGCGCGAGCGCGCAAAAACCTACCTCCGGTTCCTCGAAACGGCGGCTTGAAACAAGTCGATAGATCTGGTGTACCCTCTGTAGTCGTACCGTTTAGCAGCAGAAGCACGGTTCACGACATTTGATCTATCGCTGCCGGACCGCTAGTTGCGCAGCATTTTTTGGATTCACAATTGCCTACCGCCGAACCATCATTCGCGATTCAGGCGTCCGCCGGAGAGTCCCGCTCCGCGGATATCCTGGTCTTTGCTATCCCTTTTCTGCAGTGGGTGCAATTAAACGTGGTTGGCGTCTTGTACGCCTCCGAGCTATTGCTCGTTGCGACGTTCGTCTATTTAGTCTTCACTCGCAAGCTAGAACTGTCGAAACCAATTGCCAGGCAATTCGTTGCACTGTGCACGACGTGGCTCGTTTCGCAGGTTGTGACCGACTTTGTACGGCACACCGCCTTCTCCGACTACGCCCGAGGGTGGAGCAAAATCGTGATGACCCTCATCAGTTTCGCCGTGCTCTACGTACTGCTCGATGGGCGTGAGCAGCGACTTGTGAGCTATGGGTGGGGTTTAGTGACGGGAAGCACGCTTGGGTTCTTGATTGACCCAGGGCAGTGGGGGCGCGAGTATCCGTGGAAATTCGGTATGTCTTTCCCTGTCACACTGGGAGCTTTTCTTCTCGCTTCTCGCAAGAACTGTGCGAGGTCATGGCCCATCAGCATCAGTGTGATCATCGGCTGTATTAATATCGCCGCCGGCGCCCGTAGCCGGGGCGCTGTCTGCTTGGCTGTCGCTTTGTACTTGCTGATTAGTTCGCCGCAATCTCAGAAACGCGACGACATTCCAAAAATGAAGGCTGCGTCCCTTGTGGCAATCATCGCCCTCGGCGCATTGGCTGTGGCTGCAGTCTTGTGGACTTATCAGTACGCCGCGCGCTCGGGAATATTAGGTCACGCTGCAATGGTGGAGTATGAGGAACAGTCCGCCGGGGATTACGGCGTACTGCTAGGCGGCCGAAGTGCAGTCTTGGGCTCAATACCGGCAATCTACGACTCTCCTATCCTAGGGCATGGTTCGTGGGCGAGGGACCCTACTTATGTGCTCGCGCAACTACAGGCAATGGCCGCGATGGGATACGAAAATACTTCGGCAGTCGAGGAAGAGGAATTAGACGAAGGTTACATTCCCGCACACTCTTACCTGTTCGGTGCTTGGGTAGAGGGTGGAGTTGTCGGTGCGATCTTCTGGGCCTGGGTGCTCATATTAGCCGTAAAAGGGTTAGTGCGAACTTATCTTTCCAACACTTTGTTGCTTCCGCTTGTGGCCTTTTGCGCGGTCTCGCTGGCTTGGGATATTTTGTTCTCTCCCTATGGGGCGCAGCAGCGCATCATTGTTCCCTTCTACATCGTTCTGCTAATGACACACGTGGGAATAGCACGCCTGCACGTGTCGCCGCTCGCAACTGCAAAAGCGAGGGCCTCCTGATTTCGAGCAGCCATTCGTTCGCGGCGGAGTTCCCTGCCCTATGAGAATTGTAGGGTTCGCGGAGGGCGTGCAGGGCGACCACGCGGGATTAGTGGCCGTACCGATGATTCTCAGCTGCACAGCTGCTCGCGGACACAATATCGTTTTGGTCTTGGCCGGGAGGCCCATTCCGGGCGGGCAGGACTTTGTTGTCCACGATTGCGACCGAGCTCTTGCGCGGAAGGAAGGGCTTGGCACTTTTGGAATCGTGACCTGTAAGGCGCGAACGCGTTGGGCGTGGAGTCCGTCGATGCTCTGGCGTTTCAGCCGGCTGGTCCGCGAATCAGATTTCGTCACCTTGCACTCGCTCTATTCCTTTCCCGTACTGGCAGGATACCTATTGGCGCGGTTTCATCGGAAACCGTACGCGCTTTGGCCGCATGGGGTGCTAGCTCCTATCCAACGGAGAATCGGCGCCGCGAAAAAGTATGTATACAACAAGCTGTTCGCTGATCGAATTTTGCGGAACGCGGCGGTGCTTTTCTACAGCGCCCAAGGAGAGCGTGAGGAAACGGACAGCTTGGGGCTTTGCACTCCATCTGTCATCGTCCCCGACGGCTTCAACCCGACCCAATTTGCCAAGCTCCCGGAAAGGGGTCGATTCCGAAGGCGATTCTTGAATGGATACGCCGGACCTCTGGTCCTGTTTCTTGCGCGATTGCACGCGAAGAAGGGTGTGGACGTATTGATTCGGGCGATGCAACCTGTCATTGCGGAAAGACCAGACGCGCGACTTGCGATCGTCGGCCCCCCGGACCCGGTGTCGTTCAACAAGCAAGTGCAGCGCTGGATTGAAGAAAGCGGCATCGAGAGTCAGACCGTGGTGCCCGGTGCAGCTGGACCGGAGATGCGACTGGAGGCCTTCTCGGACGCTGATGTCTACGTATTGCCGTCATACGCGGAGAATTTCGGGTTTAGCGTTTTCGAGGCGATGGCGTGCGGTCTTCCCGTCATCGTGAGTGATACCCTTAATTACGCAGCTGAAATCGTTCAAACCGGAGCTGGTCTGGCAGTGCCTCGAACCCCTGAACAATTTTCGGCTGCGATCCTGAGTCTCCTCGATCGTTCCGATATTCGGAGTGAAATGGGGTCCCGCGGTCGGCTGCTTGCCAGCAAGTACTCTCTGGAGGAGACGGCTACCAAGGTTGAGACTGCTCTGCAGAGCGTTCTTCAGCGGCGGCCATTCCCCCCAGAACTGGCACCCATGCGTGCTACTGGAACTCGAGTTTGATTGTGGATCGGCAAAACCAAAACCGAGAATCCGCAGATGGTTCCAGCTCTGTCAAGTACACGTCCCGGATAGATCAGTTCGTGTGAGCCTTTCTATGTCGCTATTTAAAGACCTAGTTCGTCGAGGAGCACGCCAACTCCGGATTGAAGGCAGCGCCCCCTATTTAAGGCTGAAGAGGGTCTATCCTCGCCCGTCCGAATTTAGCCGCATTGCGAGAATGCTCGCGTCCCGCAACGTTACTGTCGTCTTCGACATCGGGGCCAATGTTGGACAGTTTGCAAAACAGTTACGGCTCGCCGGGTACCGCGGCCGGATCGTGTCGTTCGAACCGCTGTCGAGCGCGCACTCTCGATTGGTTAGTGCAACCAAGGGCGATGCCAATTGGATCGCCGCTCCTCAAATGGCCGTCGGAAATTCTGATGGTTTGGTAGAGATAAATGTTTCGGGTGATAGTGTCTCGAGTTCCGTTCTGGATATGCTCGACGTTCATGTCGAGGCTGCTCCCGATTCTGTCTACGTCGGACGTGAGCGAACCGTTATACGGAAACTCGATACGCTCGCTCGCGAATATCTCAAGAACGGGGACGTTTTGTTCGTAAAGGCTGACGTGCAAGGTTGCGAGGCGCAGGTACTGGAGGGGGCGCAAGAGCTTTTGCCGAGAATCGTCGGACTGCATCTTGAACTAGCCCTGGTCCCTTGTTATCGTGGGCAGGCAGATTTTGATCAGATAACACAACTACTCCGCTCCGTCGGATTTTCGTTGTGGCTCTTGTCGCCTGGCACTATCGATGACAATACTGGACGGCAACTTCAGGTCGATGCAGTCTTTTTCCGTAACGACCCAAGCACTTCGCATGACGTTCAAGAGCTGCGGTTCAGCGGAAGCCCGGTACTCCGATGAGTCGTGTTATCGTTACAGGCGGTTCTGGATTCATCGGCAGTAATCTGGTGGAACATCTCGCCGCCGCTGGTCACGATGTCCTCAATCTCGATGTCAAGCGACCTCGCAACCGTAACGCCCGAGGGCGATTCCTTCCACTCGACATTCTGCACCGGCAGAAATTCCTCGAGGCCGTGCGGATCTTTGATCCACATCACATTTTTCATTTGGCCGCGCGAACCGACTTGGAGGGCAGCAGCGACGCCGACTATGCCGCGAACATCGAAGGCGTGAGCAACGCCGTTAGCGCCGGGTTCGCTGCGCCTTCGCTCCAGCGGATGGTCTTTGCGTCATCCATGTACGTGTGCCGAATGGGACATGTGCCCCGCCGCGATGACGAGTACTGTCCTCACACCGCCTACGGTCAGAGCAAAATGTTGGGAGAGCAGATCGTCAAGCGAGAGGCCGGCGACAAATTCTGTTGGGCGATTGTCCGCCCAACTTCGGTCTGGGGGCCATGGTTCGCCATCCCATATATATCTTTTTTCCACGCGGTCCGACGAGGCCTGTATGTTCATCCGAAGGGACATAGCATCGAACGTTCTTACGGCTTCGTTTTGAATACTGTCGGGCAATTAAGACAGTTAATGGAATGCGTAGACACCCGCAAGGTGCACCGAAGAATGTTCTACCTGGCCGACTACGAGCCGGTTGATCTGTTTAAGTGGGCACAAATCATTGCCGACTGCTTCGGTTCGGCCAAGGTTCGAGAAGTACCACTCGGGCTCTTGCAGCTGACAGCGAAGATCGGCGATGCGCTGAAGGTTGTGGGGATGACCAACCCGCCGCTCTTTTCCTCCCGGCTGAAGAACTTACTTACAAACGCTGTATTCGATCTAACTCCAATTCAGGGAATCAGCCCGCAGCAGCCCTATACCTTGGTACAGGGCGTGTCGATTACGGTGGATTGGATGCATCAACATGTCCTACAGTCCCGGCCGGACACACAGATCAGTGGATCGGCTACGCCCCAGAAGCACCTAGAGTGAGACTCTTCGCAAATGGTGTTTTGGTTCTAAAACTTAGGTATTCGCGAAAGTAGTCCTGATTCCCGAAAGGTGTAATCGTGCGTATTCTTATCCACGGTATCAATTTCACACCTGAACTGGTGGGCAACGGCAAATACACGGGAGAAATGGCGGATTGGCTCGCAGGACGAGGCCACGAAGTGCGGGTCGTTACTGCTCCGCCATTCAATCCTGCCGGGAAAGTCTTCGAAAGCTACTCGCCTTGGCGATACCGGAAGGAGAAATTTTCAACGAATAGCGAGAGCGGGAGTCTAACGGCGTTCCGTTGCCCCTTATGGGTTTCCCGCAATCCCTCGGCATCAAGCCGGATACTGCACCTGGCAAGCTTCGCTCTTTCGAGCTTGCCCATCATGCTCGGCCAGATTTTTTGGCGGCCTTCTCTCGTTATGGTGATCGAGCCGACGGCATTCTGCGTGCCCGCGACTCGATTGGCTGCTCGCCTGTCTGACGCTCGCAGCTGGCGCCACGTTCAGGACTTTGAAGTCGACGCTGGGTTCGCGGTGGGAATCCTGAAGTCGCGGATCTTGCAGGCTGTCATCGTTGCCTTGGATAGAGCCTCGATGGCTGGCTTCGATCGGATATCGACGATAACACCGAAGATGCTCGATCGACTTGCTGAGAAGGGCGTCCCTTCCGCGCGCAGCGTCCTGTTTCCTAACTGGGTCGATACGACTCGTATTTTTCCTACTGGCGTCCCCAGCCCTTTGAGGGAAGAACTCGGCATACCTCCTAACGCGATCGTTGCACTCTACTCCGGAACGATGGGCCGCAAGCAGGGACTGGAAATCCTGGCCGAGGCGGCCAATCGCCTGGCAAAGAACCAGAACATTCAGTTCGTTTTTTGTGGTGACGGCTCGTACCGGGAAGCGCTTGCTAACCTGAGTGGGCGGCTTCCGAATGTCCGTTGGCTCCCTCTTCAACCGATTGAACGTCTGAATGAACTGATGAACCTTGCGGACATTCACCTCCTGCCACAATGTGCCCAAGTGGCTGACTTGCTGATGCCTTCGAAGTTAACCGGAATACTGGCCAGTGGCCGTCCAGTGGTCACTACGGCTGCAGCGGGAACCCAGCTCGCACATGCGGTGCACGACTGCGGGGTTCGGGTCCCCGCTCACGATGCCACAGCCTTCGCGGAAGCAATTGCCCGACTTGCCGGCGATCCCGCGCTGCGCACTCGCCTCGGGCTGAATGCTAGACAGTTTGCAGAAATGACTCTTGATAAAGAGAAGATTCTAGCGTCGTTCGAGCAGGAATGTCTTCGGATTGTAGGATCCAACTATGGCGCAACAACCCGACCGGAGCGTGAAAAACAACCGTCGCACGGGGCAAGTTGCAAGTCTTCGATTGATACATCCTCCTAGCAATATTATGGCACTCCACCAGACTGCGATCTCCTCGGCGAACGAAGCGGAAGCCCCTGATTCCGCCAAGCGACTTGTGTTGTCGCCGGGTTGGCGTAATCCGCTTCATCTAGCTATAAAAAGAGCTCTTGACGTCACGGTGTCGGCAGTCCTTCTTTTACCGTTGGCGCCTGTCTTTCTTGTGGCTGCGATCGCCGTAAAGGTTAGTTCCGCTGGCCCGGTTTTCTATCGGTGGAAGGTGGTGGGTCGGGGCGGGCGACCGTTCACCGGCTACAAGTTTCGATCGATGATCGCCAACGCCGATGTGCTTCGTGACCAACTGTCATCACGCAACGAAATGACAGGACCGGTGTTTAAGATCGCAGACGATCCCCGCATCACCAAGGTCGGCGCATGGCTCAGGAAGTACAGTCTCGATGAGCTACCCCAGTTGTATAACGTACTGAAAGGTGACATGAGTTTAGTCGGTCCACGGCCCCCGTTGGTGGTGGAATACGCGCAGTTCACTGACTATCAGAAACAGAAGGTGGCGGTGAAGCCCGGGATTACTTGTCTGTGGCAGGTGAGTGGCCGCAACAAGATTAGCGATTTTGATGAATGGGTACGACTCGACCTCGAATACGTTCGACGATGGTCTCTATCTCTCGATTTCGAGATTCTCGTGCGCACAGTAGGAGCGGTTCTCTCGGGCTCGGGTAAATAGAAGGGTCGCTGACCGCAGAATCTATTTCGTTGTAGGAGCGAATCCGATTATGCATGTTTTGATCACAGGGGGTGCGGGATTCATTGGAAGCCATCTAGTAGATCGCTTTCACCAGGAAGGTTTCCAGGTTCGCGTTTTGGATAGCCTGGATCCAAAAATTCACCCCACAGGCCAGCCGCCGAAGTTTCCCAATGGAGTTGAATTCATTCGGGGTGACGTCACTGATCGGGAAGCTCTCCGCTACGCACTAAGGAACGTCGACGTCGTCTCACATCAGGCTGCTTACCAGGACTATATGCCTGACTTTTCGCGCTTTCTGAATGTGAACGCTGTGGGTACCGCCCTGCTGTACGAGTTGATCGTCGAGGAGCGGATGAAGATCCGGAAGCTGATCGTTGCATCTTCGCAAGCAGTTTACGGTGAAGGACAGTATGTTTGCAAGGAGCACGGTCCTTTTCTTCCAATCCCGAGAAGTGCTCAGCAATTGCAGCGAGAAGAATGGGAGGTGTCTTGTTCGAAATGTGGCCGACGCGCAACTCCCGCACTTTTGACAGAGGAACATACCAATCCTTACAACCAATATGCCGTCTCCAAGCTCGCGCAGGAGAAGACAGCGCTGGGGCTGGGATGGATCCATGGCATTCCGACCGTCGCTTTGCGATACTCCATCACCCAAGGACCGCGTCAATCACTGTTCAACCATTATTCGGGAATCTGCAGAATTTTCGTAAGCCGCGCTTTGACTGGAGATCCTCTGATCATTTACGAAGATGGACTCCAGACGCGTGATTTCGTGCATATCGAAGATGTTGTGAACGCAAACATGCTGGTTCTCCACGATGATGCAGCCAATGCTCAGGCGCTTAATGTTGGGAGTGGACGCTCGACCTCCGTCATCGACTATGCTCATCTCGTCCGAGAGAAGATCGGGAACAAGGTTGAGTTTCTTATTCCAGGAGAGTACCGGACTGGCGATAACCGCAACAGCGTGTCGTCCATTTTAAAACTGCATGCCTTGGGTTGGACTCCTAGGCGGAGCCTGTCGGACATCCTGGATGATTTCCTGGACTGGATTAATCGCAACGGAGGAATTCCCGAGCAGGTGCAAGACGCTTATTCCAATATGAAGCAGGCGGGCGTGGTCTTAGCCGCTGGCCATTAAGGTGGCTCCGAGGTCGAGCTCGCTCTCCGTCTTCAACTCTCAACAATCGAGGTTTCCCCTGTCATGAGTACCGTACCCAATCAGCAAAATACGGAAGTCGTCACTTCGCGCTATTCGCCTCTTGAGGTTACTCACTCCAAGTCGTACTTCCTAGGAGTTGGCGCAGTGCTTCGACGCCTTCCTTTTGCATTGATCGACCGAGTGACCGACTCATTGTGGCACGCCTACCTCGAGGATCGAACCGTCTACGTCTTTGGTAACGGTGGGAGCGCTGCTTTGGCCTCACACTGCGCATGCGATCTGGGCAAGGGCACGGCGATTAACGGTAACAGACGGCTCCGCGTGCTTGCGCTCACGGACAACGTTCCGTTGATGACCGCTTGGGCGAATGATGCATGTTACGACGACATTTTTGCCGAGCAACTCGCACCCCTCATCGATAAAGGCGACATTGCGCTCGCGATCAGCGGGAGTGGAAACTCGCCAAACGTGCTGAAGGCTCTCCACGTCGCCCGAGAAGCCGGTGCTTTAACGATTGGACTGACCGGCTTTAAAGGCGGAAAGATGAAGCCCCTTTGCGACCTCTGCGTAGTCGTCCCGTCCGACAGCATGCAAGTGATCGAGGATTTGCATGTTTCCGTGAGCCACTCGGTATTTATTTCCTTGCGATCTCGGATGTGCGAAGCTGCAGCGCAGGAATTGATTCGTCAACAAGCGTAACGCTCCTTATAAGTCTTGAAAGTATTCGATGACTCCCCGCCATCTGCGCAATATCATTTTGACCGCCGACCTCGCATGGGGCGTGTTAGCCATGCCCCTCGCATACCTAATGCGCTACGGGTGGGTGTGGCACGGCCCGGCGGATAATTCTGCGCTAATCTTCCTCCCTCCCCTCATGGCCGCGCTTCTGGTCTGGAGCGTGATGTCCTCTTGGGTCCCATTGGATGGCTTTCGGACAAGTTGGATATTCGCTGCAGTCGTCTCTCAACTCCTGCTCGCCGTTTTGGCGCTTATGTCTGCGCTCTTCACGATCGCTTATTTGCTGCGCCAATTCATTTCCCGTCTTGCCCTAGGATATTTTGGTCTATTGCTCTTCGTCGGCTTTCTGGCCATCCGGGTGATTGCGCGATCGATCCTGGCTTCGCGATACAACCGTGGACTTGTTCGCAAAGTCGTGATCGTTGGCAACGGTCCGTTAGCCCGCGAGATGGCCAATAAGATCGAATGTCATCCGGAGATGCTCCGTAGAATTGTCGGTTTCCTTTGCCCCGGAGAAGACGCCTTCCAAACTGTTTCGTCGTCAAAACGCAACGATACGTTCATTCTGCGAACTCCAGATATCGTTGAGGTGCTCAAATCACAGGGAGTTGACGAGGTAATTTTGACCGTGTCCGCTCCGGGTCATCCGGAGATCTTGGACCTTACGTCACGGTGTGGTCGCCATGGCATCGCAGTTAGCATGGTTCCGCAACCCTATGAGCTGTATCTCACGAAACCCGAATTGACCGACCTCGATGGTCTTCCGCTCCTGCAATTGTTGGCTGTTCCGTTGGGTGATCCCGAACCCGTCTGGAAACGCGGTTTCGATATTCTAATAACCCTTGCTCTGCTGCCGTTGTGCATTCCGCCGATGCTCGCCGGAGGTACACTTCTCAAAATAACGAAGGGGCGAGCATTCTGCCGTGAGCGGCGTTGCGGAAAGGATGGAAAGGAATTCGAGATCTACCGTTTGAATTCTCCCCGCTTGGCGACCGAACTGCCCGGTTACGAACGCCTGCTGCAGAAACTCAGCATAACGGAGTTACCCCAAGTGTTCAATGTCCTTCGCGGTGAGATGAGCTTGGTCGGGCCGCGCCCGGAAGGTCTCGACCGAGCTCGGCGCTACACTGATTGGCACCGCCAACGGCTTCAAGCCAAGCCAGGGATTACTGGGCTTGCACAGGTTTACGGCCTGCGTGATCAGCACTCTTCCGAGGATAAAACCCGGTACGACCTGCAATACATCCTCCGGCGATCTCCCTTCCAAGACATCTCGCTATTGCTCCAAACCGCATGGACCCTCATGGTGAGGCTGGTTCATGCTCAAGGACCGGAATCGACCAGGCCCGGGACGACAACTGGGACAGAGGACAAAAGCTTCCAGGAGAATTTAGTCCATGCTCATAGTTCGCAGTCCAGTGCGGATTAGCTTTGGCGGTGGGGGCACCGACCTGCCGGCTTACTACGAACGATTCGGTGGATTGGTCCTCAGCGCGGCTATTAATAAGTATTTCTACACCGTGCTGAGCTCGCGGTCCGACGGTCGGATTCAGGTAATTTCGTCCGATCTTCGCGTGTTCGAAACTTGGCATGACATTGCAACCGTAAATCTGCGCGGAAGCTCGCTGGAAATCCCCCTAGCGGTGTTGAAAGAGATGAATTGTGACATCGCGGTCGACCTTTTCCTGGCTTCAGAGATTCCTCCAGGCACCGGCCTCGGCTCGTCCGCCAGCGTCTGCGTGAACATACTCAAGACTCTGAGCACATATCTGCAACAGCCGATCTCCAAGTACGATCTTGCAGAACGTTCCTTCCATATCGCCCGTCATCTATTGGGGAAACACGTTGGAAAACAAGATGAATACGCAGTTGCTTTTGGAGGCTTGAACTTCATCTCTTTCGAGCCGGATGGCAGCACGCTAGTTGAGCCCATCGATTTGAATCCTGCAGTATTAACCGAGTTCCAGGGCAATCTGATGCTTTTCTTCACCGGCTCAGCACATCACTCCTGGAGCATTTTGAAAGAGCAGGAATTTTCGGCTCGCAATCAGACGGGCGGTACCGTTGACGCTCTACACGAGGTGAAAGCGTTGGGCCTCCGCATGCGAAGCGCCCTTCAGCAAGGAGATCTCCGAGAGTTAGGCATGTTGATGCACGAAGGTTGGCAAGCCAAGCGCCGCATCTCGACAAAGATCTCAACACCGCGCATCGATGAACTCTATACCCTAGCGCGGCAGCACGGCGCCTTGGGTGGCAAGATTACAGGGGCTGGAGGCGGAGGGTTCCTGCTTCTTTACTGCGAACCAGACCTGCAATCCAATGTGCGGGAGGCGATGCGGTATCAAGATGTCCATGAGATGACCTTCGCCTTTGACATGCAGGGGGCACGGGCGATCGTGAATGATCCTTTCATCAACCGGGACGAACGCAGCGGTTGTACCTGGACCTTCGTAGCGAACGCTTCCGTTGCTCCGATTGTTTAAGAACATAATTAACCGAATGCCTTCCTCCTCCTCGGCGTTGCACAAGAATCTTTTGGCAGAATATAGACGCTGCGATCTTTAAGCACTTGGCCGTCACCAGCAAGACCATTCGCGACAAACGTAAAGGAGATCAATGAGAATACCGACCTTGATCCTGCTACTGCTCGCTACCGCTTGCGGGCAAACTGCTAAGACCACGGACTCTATTTTTACTGCCTCTTTTGTACCCTGCAATTACTTCGGCGTTATGCACGTCGGGGCAGGATGTGTCGCTTACTGGGGTGGGGGTGACATTGGCGCGCAGTGGCAAAAAGCATACGCAGCTTTGCCTCCATCTGGTGGTTTAATCGTCACAAACAGCCAGCTTGGAGGATATAGTTTCTCAACGCCATTCAGCGCTGCAACTCCCGGCAAAGTGGTCATGCTCGACCTCGGCGGGAATACCGTGAACTACACACCTACGACCGCAACGGCGGCTATTACTTTGAACTACGGGACGACCTCAGGCCCTATTGCCGTCTTCAAATTAGGACATGGAGTTCGCAATGGTGAACTCACCAACAACGGCTGCGTGCTGGGACAGAAATGCGCTCCAAGCTCCGCTGTTGGCATTAGTTTGGGAACTAGCGCGGCGACTGGTCCTTCTTTTGACAACTTAGCCATTGGCGGATTCTCCATAGGTTTCGACACTCAGGGCGGAATTGCAAATATGTGGGGTGCCGTTGTCACAAACATGATGCTTTCGTCCAACAACGTGGGTCTTCAGTGCAACGGTCTGTATGAAAGTATGCAGATATATGGCCTCAAGGCCGTCAGCAATGGGACGGGCATCCTTAACGCATACAATTGTGATGTGTACGTCCATGGTGGATCATTCGATTCTAATACTCTGGCCATCTCCAACGCGTCTCACACAATCCTGGACGGAGTGCACTTTGAACTCACTGTTCCGTTGCCTGACGACAACAGAATTCAACATCTCATCGAAACTTCTGGCGTTGTCAGAATTCTGAATAGTACGCTCTTAGACAACAACAAGGCGGGCACGATAGATCAATGGATGAGTTGCACAAGCGATAGCATCATGTTATCCAATGATGTATTCGCTTCCGGGGGGCGAGGTGCGACTCAGGTCATCAACGCGACGGCACCTTGCACTGTCGTTGGGTCGTACGAAAATGACACGCCCCAATTTCTGCACACCTTCTTCGGTGGAAACGGATACAACAATGTGCATCTCGCCATTGACGGAGACGCCACAAGCCAGATTACTTCTATGAAGTCAACGGCAGGGGATGTTTTCAAGTATATGGCTAATCCTGTAGTCGCGGGACCTTGGGGTCTTACAGGTATTTCCGCAGGCAGCAGCGGGTCCTCAGAGGGATTCTATTTTCGTTTTGGCGCTGCGGGGCCAGTGTGGCAGGGCGACAACGGTGGGGGGCACATCTATGCGGAATCTGCTCCGGGTGGGACTGTTTGGACCGATATCAGTGCCGCCGGTGTTACAGTCAACGGAACGGTTTCGCTCACGTCTTGGAGTTTGGCCTGCGATGAGAGCCATGCAGGAGCATTCAACTATGTTGCCGGAGCGAGCGGAGAAAAAGACACAGTGCAGGTTTGTGCCAAGGATGCCGGCAACGCCTATGCATGGCGGGTAATTTACTGATTATGACCGCGTAATAGGCAATTATCGCTACCTCTTGATCAGCGATTTGAGATGCTGCTGGCTCCAACGCGCCCACCGCACGTCACTCTAAGCCCTGCATTAAAGTAAGGTTTCCTGTCCTGACTTTCGATGAAAGCCTTTCTTTTGGCCGCAGGCTATGGTACCCGACTACGGCCTATCACGGACAATACCCCAAAGTGCCTTGTGCCGATCCAGGGCGTGCCGATGCTGGCAATTTGGTTGAGACTGTGCAAGGAGATCGGGATCACAGAGGTTCTGATTAACCTTCACGCGCACGCGGACGCGGTCCGGACTTTTCTGCAAGATTGCGGGGAGGGTGATGTGCAGGTACATGTGGTGGAGGAGAAGCAGTTGCTGGGTAGTGCCGGAACCTTGCGAGCGAATCGTACGTGGGTTGACGGAGAGAAGCTATTTTGGGTGTTCTACGCGGATGTTCTTCACCGTGCTAATCTCGGAGCCATGTTACACCTGCATCGTCAGTGCGAGTTGGCAGCCACACTTGGGGTCTACGAGGTTCCGGATCCGTCTCGTTGCGGCATCGTAACGGCAAACTCCCATGGGGTTATCGAGGATTTTGTTGAAAAACCGAAGCATCCCACCACTAATTTGGCTTTCTCGGGACTGATGATCGGAACGCCCACGCTTTTGGACGCTATCCCGGACGCCGTTCCGGCCGACATCGGTTTCCATGTGCTGCCTAGACTTACCGGTAAAATGATGGCCTTTCCAATAACTGATTACTTGATTGACGTTGGCACGTTGGAGAACTATCAACAAGCGCAAGACACATGGCCGGGTCTGTGATCGGATCTGCAAAGAGTGGCGGACTATACGATGTTTAATGGAGTTGTTTTCGACTTGGACGGCGTCATCGTCGACAGCCACCCCCTGCACAAACGGGCGTGGCGTGCGTTTCTGGCCAGCCTGGGCAAACAGGTCCCGGAATCAGACCTCGACTTCATCTTCGAGGGCCGTAGACGGCGAGACATCTTGATTCACTTTCTCGGCGAGCTTTCAGATTCTGCCATTGAGGAGTACGGAAACAAAAAGGATGAGTTTTTTCGCCAGGCCAGTGCAGTTCTCAAACCGGTGGCCGGAAGCGTTGAATTTATAAAGAATCTTGAGAAGGCAGGCCTTCGTATCGGGCTGGCCACATCGGCGAGTCAACAACGCGCCCGCTGGACGCTTCAACAACTCGAAATCGCTTACTATTTCGATGTGGTAATCACGGGAGATGACGTGGTCCAAAGCAAGCCGGATCCTGCGATTTACCGGTTAGCCGCCCAGCGCTTATCTGCTTCTCCCGAACATCTTTTCGCCGTTGAAGACTCCGTGTGTGGAGTTCGTTCGGCAAAGTCGGCGGGCCTGTGCTGTCTTGGAATCGCGATCGGACAAAACGTTGATCCTTTGATTCTAGCTGGGGCTGACCGCGTGGTCCCAAACCTCGTGGGTCTGTCGATTATGGACTTGGAGGAGGTGTTCGCCACGTATTCGCGTTCGCGCAAGGAGTTATCTAGTGACGAAGAATGGATTTCGGCGGGACGCGCTAAAGGATCGTCTCAAACACAAGCCCGACCTGGTGATTCAACCGACTCGTAATCGCTTCCAACATCAGGCCTGACGTGCCCGCCGGATCGGTATCAACCTATATCAGCCTTCTCACGGCTTATTGTTCAAGTCCGAACTCTGCCTGCCCGCGAAGCCGAAGGTACACGCATGCATTCGACGAGTCATCAACGCAAGACGAGTCGGATCCCAACCCTCAGGACGGTCGTATTGAAGATCAATCAGTGGCCGAAGGCTGGGCATAACCAGCCATACGGTACAGGCCGTTTTCCGCCCTGCAAAAAGCGCAAAGAAGGGGAACCCTGTTCTGATGTGGGAAAGGAAAACGACACAGAGAAAGGTGAGCCACTGTCAATGAGCACATTGAGATTTCTTGCTTCTAAAGTGAAGCATCGTCACTTGCTAAAGCGTTTGCTAATCGAACGCGCTTGCGAACCGATCCACTTGAATCTACTCTCGGCACCAATTGCCTTGTTTGGGACTTTTAACGCTAAGGTAGCTTGGGATCTTGTATTTCGACAGCCGTACGCTTTTGGGTTGCTGAAAGCGGCGGAATGGGCTAAAGAATATGGGGCGAAAGAGATGTCAGCTCTTGAATTCGGAGTTGCGACTGGAACCGGATTACTTAACCTATGCGAACTCGCAAAAAGTGTCGCTCGCGTAACGGGAGTCAATATAAAGATTTACGGGTTCGACTCAGGCTCAGGCCTTCCGAAGCCAGTCGATTACAGAGACCATCCTGAGGGTTGGCAAGAGGGCGACTTCCCCATGGATGAACAGGCTTTAATAGCTAAATTACCTGATTACGCCCAATTGATTCTGGGAGACATTAACCATACCGTTGAGACCTTCGAGGGGCCTCCGATTGGCTTCATCTCTGTCGACGTTGACTACTATAGTAGTGCCATCGCGGCACTCAAAATCTTCTCAAATGACTGGTCTATGTATCTACCGTGGGTGCTAATGTATTTTGACGATGTAGTGGGGGATAGAGCAAATCCGTCGTGTGGAGAGTTGGCTGCTATCCAAGAGTTTAATCGAGAATCCCCGTCCCGAAAGATTTATCCCGCTAATGGACTACGCGCATCTCGTATTTTCCAGCGAACCAGGTGGATAGATCAGATGTATGTCGCTCATATTTTGGACCATGAGTATCGTAGTGTCGTGCGACACGAGAAACGAGACCAACTGCAACTGGAGAATCCGCTGATATGAAGGAAGAGGACCCCTTCTGACTCAGCAAACTAGAACGTCAGCGATCAAACCGCTGATGTCCTGAAAGGAATAGCTTGACATGAGTTGCAGAAAGCGTCAAAATTTTCTGCTTTCCGACCTTCCCGAGAAATGAGGTAAACAAACCTGAAAAACTCGCGAGCGGTGTTGTGCCTATGCGCTGGCATCTTGTTTACCTTGACGTCGTTCGGGTGTGGCTCCGGCAACTATACCCCGCCCCTCACCACGATCGCTCCGACACTGAACCCACTGGTAGCGCAATACACGATTCGGCATTTTCATCCAGGCCTCACCGCCTGGGTTGAATTTGGACTCGACACCAGCTATGGACGACAGACGTCTGTCATGTCTGACTCCAATTCGCTGACGTCCGTTGGTGGTGGGGTATTGAATATTCTGGTGGCGGGCATGAAAGCTCACACGACGTATCATATGCGGGCACACGTGGACTGGTCAGGCGGCTCGTTCGTGGATCAGGACCAGACATTCACGACCGGTGCGTTGCCTGCATCCCTTGCGCCGCCTACGATCACGGTTGCGCGCCCCACGCCGAACCTTTCACCGGCGCCAGGGGTGGAATTGTTGAGCTTGATTTCGACCAGCGGTAACCCAAATATGTTGCAGTCTGTCGTGACGGACCTCCAAGGCAATATCATTTGGTATTACCCAGCGGTGGCGATCCCTGTGAAACCAATGTCCAACGGCCACTTCATGCTTAACCTCGGCGGGGATTTGCGAGAAGTGGACTTGGCAGGACACTTGATTCGTGATGTTACTCTCGCCCAGGTGAATCAATCGTTGCAAACGAACGGTCATTCTTACGTGATCACGAACTTCTCGCACGATGTTCTGACTCTGGCCAATGGACACTGGATCACAATCGGTCAGGTAAAGAAAGACTTTACCGATTTGCCGGGATACCCAGGCACCACTGAAGTATTGGGAGATGTCGTGGTCGACGTAGATCCCACCGGGAACGTAGCCTGGGCTTGGTCTTCGTTCGATTATCTGGACATCAATCGACATCTCCAGGGGTTGCCGGATTGGACTCATGGTAATGCGCTCAACTATACCGCTGATGGCAGTCTGCTACTCTCGCTGCGTCACCAGAGCTGGATTCTCAAGATCGATTACGCAAACGGGGCGGGCTCGGGGAATATCCTGTGGAAATTAGGAGAGGATGGGGATTTCACACTGTTGGGTGGTGATCCGAGCCAGTGGTTCTATGGGCAGCACTATCCGAGTATTTTGAACACCAGTGGGTCCCAGACGACCATGGCCGTCTACGATGATGGAAATCTTCGGATCGATTCCGAAGGTGTGGCCTGCGGGTCCACACCATCAGCGCCAGCGTGCTATAGCCGCGCTACGATTTACCAAATTGACGAGAGCACAAACATCGCCAGTCTACTCTGGCAGGATCTTCCTGGTTTCTATTCTTTTTGGGGAGGCAGTATTGGAGCCCTAAGCAATGGAGACGTCGAATTTGATAGTAGCGAGCCCTTCAACTCATTCGACAGCATCGGACTATTTAACGCAATGACGTCGCAGATCAATGAGGTAACCCAGACCGACAGTCCGCAGACTGTGTGGCAAATGAATATCTCGGGAGAAAATGCCTATAGGGGTTACCGAATACCAAGCTTGTACCCTGGAGTCACATGGCAGCAATAGTGACGCAGCTCATTTTTGCCTAGCGCTGCGGCAAGAGAGATCTCCCTGGTTCGATGGGCAAAGTCATTCCGTTAATGCTGATGATGTTAGGTGCGGCAGGAACGGCACTACGTGCGCAGTCCGTTCCGGCCCCAGTTTCTTGTCTCCGAACGAGCATTTCGGGCGCGGAATTGCAGTGCGAATCTGGTCTCCGTTCCAAAGGATTCGAGATCACTCCTGCAACTCCGACCGAAGCGGTAAAGGATGTTGTTGGCTTCGATAATGGAGTTCTCGGGGACGGTACAATCTCCGAGGCCCTCACAGTTTGGGGGCATTCCTGCTCAAAGATCTTTGCTTGTGTTGCCTCCTTGTCCAGCTCAAGAAGACGGGAACCTTCCGAGATACCTGCCGAGCTTGCCGGACCTGGCGATCGGCCAGCCGAATCTGTAAAACCAGAATCGGTTGAACTCGTCCGCAACTCTCCGCCCCTCGATCTGAACCGAAGTATCTATTACAAGAATCGCCTCGAATTCTCCCTCGATGGCGGATGGCTCCCCATCAATATCCCTTTTGCTTTTGACGTTTTCCTGGGTGATGGCTATACCATGACCCCGCTGAGATATACGCTGGTACCGATAATTGCTTCACTCCGTTGGCAAGTGAACGACGTCGGCGGTCCATGGATCTTGCGGGGCAACTGGGACATGGAAGCCAGCGGAGCCGTCACGGTCATCCCCAGAGGACCGGAGACGCGCTATTTTGCTTGGATCATGGGTTTTCGGCGAAATTTCGTTCCGCGCCGATCGAGATTTGCGCCCTACTTCGACGGACGATTGGGGCTTGGAAACATTGATGCGAAAGAGCCCAAAGGGGTCGTTTGGGCACAGGGAGAGGATTTCACTTTCACTCTCAACATGGGCAGTGGAGTTCGATATAACTTCAATCCCCGGTATTCGATTTCGGCTGGTTTGAATTACATGCACATCTCAAATCTTTATTTGTCGGAACCGAGATATCCGAACTACGGGATTAATGTTTACGGACCGATGTTCGGAATCGATGTGCGCTTGGGCAAGCCTCGCCACCACGGCTCAGAATAGTTCTAGGCCTTAAGTTATTTGAATTGCACAATCATCGACCGGACCAAGCTAGTTCAAGCGTAAATCAAAGGTGATGGTCAAGAAGACGCTCATGAACCACCTTGATGTACGCTCGCGTGACAAACCGTGCAAAGGTTGATCAAGTCGTTTCGGAGTCATCTCCTAAACGCTTCCGAAAGTCTGGGTGGTGAACTTCTAGGTTCGCCTTCGTGCCGCAAGGTTGGCACCTCCGCCATCACGGCGCAGCACTTTCTGCCGCAACCTCCCATTAGAGATGGGATCGAGCCGTCAAGCGTAGGCCTTGTTTGAGCCGCCGTCATGCCGATTTCTCTGTGACGGTCTCGATAAAGGTTTGCTTTTGATCCTCGGTAAGAAATTCGAAGAACCTTGTGATTGAAAACAGCAGGGTTTCCGGATTCCCGTTATCCAGGTTCGGTCCCGCCAGAAAGTCCGCGCAGATCATCTCCACACAGTAGCCCCGTTACTTATCCGTTCCAAATGTCAGGCTCCCTGTCTCGAATGCGCGATCGACCATCGGAATCTTGCTTTTGGAGAGTTTGAAATAAACAATCTCGCACGGTTCGCTATCCTCTCCCGTTAGTTCCCGCTCCACCTCCCGCCTGAACTGATCCTGCGGCTTTTCTTTGGCCTTGTGCAACCCGGTTTGCACAACTGAAATTCTGGCCATCCCTGCCCGTTCCTTCGTCCAGCCAATTTCTTTCAACTGACGACGCGCTTGCGGCGGCAGATGCTCGTGGATCGGCTTCAGTCACTACTCCGTCCTCCTCGATTCGGCAAATCTCCTTTCCAGAAACTCGGCAAACGCTTTGATTTTCTCCAGCCTCTAGTACTGCTGCCCGAACCTGGGCTGGAACCCTAAGCCCCGTGATCTCGCATCATGTCACGACGATACTAGCGTCGAGTCCCCGGTACAAACGGCCTTCCTTGACGCTTTGCGACAGTTGGACGCCTTCCAAGGGCGTTCACGCTTTTCCTCTTGACTCACTCGTATCGCCGTGAATGCCGCGTTCAGGCGATTGCGCGCGAGTCGATGGAAAACCGAAACTTCGCTTGATGAGATGGTTGAGCGACGAAATGCTGCCAGATTTCAAGTGGTTGAGGCGCGACCGAATCCGGAGCAGGAATGCTCGGCTAACGAGGTCCGCGTCCTGCTTGGTAAGGCGTTTGACCGACTGGGGCCCCTCTATGCTGAGGTTCCTCATATGTATCATGTGCAGGAGTTGTCGGCTATGGAGGCTGCACGAATCTTAGGCGTGCCGGTGGGAACAGTGAAGGCAAGGTTGCACGAGCGCGCTCTCGGCTTTCACGATATGTGCGGTCAATACTCCTATGCCGAAGGAGAGCTACCATTGTCAAAAACGGATGCGGCGCGGCATTTCGATCGGGCCGAGCCTCGGGCGTTTGAGCACGAGTCGCCATTGGGAATTGTCGATCTCTCGAATGAATAGTACTGTTTCATATCGACGATGCTAGGACCGCATCCTGTCAATGAAGGGGAACGGAAAGTCGCAAATGCTTATGACCTCTCTTCAGCAATTCCGATGCGAAATCTGTGGTCTGGTTACGACCAATCCCATTCATTGGTTTGTGATCCAGTGCAGCGATGCAGAACTTACCGTGCTCAAATGGAACTCGACTGCGGCCGGCGCACCAGGCGCTCGTCACTTCTGTGGGGAAGCCCACTCCGAGGTCTATATCAGCCGATGGTTTGATTCGGTGTGCTCGCCACCAAAACCGGACTTCACAAAGTAGGCGAGAGCTGGGTGATCCCGTGATGTCTAGATGCGCAAACCCAAACTGTTCCAACAGATTCCGCTATCTCCACGAGGGAAGCTCGACTTGGTTGACTCCTGTCCGGTAAAAGCGAAGCAAAACGGTTCATCGAGACGCGCAGGCGAATCGAGGCCGCCTGAATACGCTTGGTTGTGCGCTTCATGCTGTCGCCGCATGTCGAATTCGATTTGATGAAGAACTTGGAAGATGGCGGTTCGCGGCAGTGAAGCGCTGCAGGAGGATAAGTTTGGGCGCTCTAGCTAAAGTCTTAGATCACCCATATTGGCTCTCCGATCAGGGCCAGCAGGACGGGAGTATTCGACGAGAATTTCAGTCGATACTGTCGATACTATGGTCTAATAGATTCCTTTCGAGATTTGCGGCTAGATCCCGACAGTTTCACAGGTCCCCTTAGTGTTGCATTTAAGGACGCCAATAGGGGCCACGGGTACTGACGCCGAGCCAAGAACATGCTGTTCGACCATTGTTCCGTTTCGAGTTCCCGGGAGCAACGCAATGCAGATGAATTTGAGGATGCTACCCAAACGTTATCTCCTGAGCGGTGGATTGCTTATCTTGCTGATAGTGGGACTGATTATTGGAGCGGTTCATCCGTACAAACATGCCTTGGGATCTCCACCAGTGGCCTCGCCGGATGTCGAGGTGGTGCAGGTCCAGAAAGAGGATGTTCCGATTTATGGGGAGTGGATTGGCACACTGGACGGTCTTGTAAATGCTGACGTCCGTGCGCAGGTCACTGGCTACCTGTTGATACAAGGCTATCAGGAGGGTGCTTTTGTTAAGCGGGGACAGCTCCTTTTCCAGATCGACTCGCGGCCTTTTCAGGCCGCGCTTGACCAGGCCCAAGGCCAGCTTGCTCAAGCCAAAGCCGCCCTCGCCAACGCGGAGGCGGTGCAGCGTCGGACCGAACTTGACGTCCAGCGCTACAAGCCTCTGGCCGAGCAACAGGCCGCGAGCCAGCAGGATCTCGACAATTCTGTACAGAACAACCTCGCTGCCATCGCGACTGTAGAAACCGCCAAGGCTCAAATCAAGACCTACGAGGCAGCGGTTGAAACTGCCAAGATCAATCTGGACTTTACTCGCCTCGTTGCGCCCATCGATGGAATTGCTGGACAGGCCCAACTGCAAGTTGGCGCATTGGTGACGCCCGGCAGCGGGGTGGTCACCTCTGTTTCGACTGTCGATCCGATCAAGGTTTACTTTACGGTGGGCGAGCCTCAGTATCTCGCCTGGCGACGACGTTTTCCGACCGAGGCGAGCCGCCAGGAGGCCGATAAGTTACTGCGGCTTCAATTGATTTTGGCGGACGGCTCCACGTATCCGCACGAAGGGAAGTTTTATTTTGCCGATCGCCAGGTGAACGAGACCACCGGTGCGATTCGAATCGCCGGGCTCTTTCCCAATCCAAACAACATTTTGAGACCCGGCGGCTATGGCAAAGTCCGCGCTGTGATCCGGACCCAGCCTGGGGCCTTGCTGGTTCCGCAGCGCGCGGTGTCGGAACTGCAAGGCGGCTACCAGGTTGCCGTGGTTGGCGCCGACAATAAAGTTGACGTTCGAACGGTCGCCGTGGGCGACCGGGTTGATAACCGATGGGTGATCGCGAGCGGGCTCAATCCCGGAGACAGAATCGTTGTTGAAGGAGTTCAGAGAATGCGCAGTGGTGTGCGCGTGAATCCCAAGCCATTCATGGCCGAAAACCAAGGATCGGCGAATCGATAAGGACCATGTCCCATGTCGAAATTCTTCATCAACCGTCCCATCGTCGCCATGGTGATATCCATCGTCATGGTGTTGGTTGGTGCGCTCACCGTGCTCAGCTTGCCCGTCGCACAGTTTCCCAACATCACTCCACCTGAAATTCAAGTGCTCGCCACCTACGTCGGAGCCGACGCGCAGACGCTGGAGCAAGCGGTTGCCACTCCAATCGAGCAGCAGATGAACGGGGTGGACAACATGAATTACATGTATTCGCTGAACGCCACGGGTAACTCAACCACCAGCCTCATCGTGGACTTTGACGTCAAGACTGATGCCAATACCGATTTCATTCTCACCCAGTCGCGGGAGACGCAAGCTGCGTCGCAGCTTCCGTCAGACGTCACGAACTACGGCGTCACCGTTCGAAAGTCGGTGACAGCCCCGCTGATGTGGGTTGCGCTTTACTCTCCGCACGGAACGTACGACGCCAAGTTCCTCGCGAACTACGCCTACATCAACCTCACCGACCCGATCCTTCGTTCGCCAGGCATCGGCAATGTTCAAGTATTTGGGGCCGGTCAATATGCGATGCGGCTTTGGGTAAAGCCCGACACGTTGGCGAAACTCGGCATCACGGTTCCGGAGATCGTCAATGCGATTCAGTCACAGAACACCGTGAATCCCGCAGGCAAAGCTGGAGGCGAGCCTGCTCCCAAGGGCCAGGAGTATACCTACACTGTTCTTGCGCAGGGGCGACTCGTTTCTCCGGAAGAATTTGGCAACATTGTGGTTCGTGAAAACCCCGACGGCGCAACTGTGCGCGTACGCGACGTCGCTCGGATCGAACTGGGTGCTCAGGATTACAGCGTAGCCGGACGTTTCAACGGCAAGCCCGGAGCGATTATTGCGGCCTACCAATTGCCCGGATCGAACGCAGTCGACGCAGCGGCCGGCGTCAAGAAACTGATGTCGCAGATGAAAGAGCGCTTTCCCGAGGACATAGATTTTGCCGTTTCCCTCGATACGACTCTTTCTGTAACTCAGGGCATCAAGGAAATCGTCTGGACTCTTCTCATCGCGCTTGTCTTGGTAATCATCGTTGTTTTTCTTTTCCTTCAGAGCTGGCGTTCTACGCTGATCCCGTTGCTGGCTGTGCCGGTTTCGCTTGTGGGAACGTTCGTGCTCTTCCCCCTGTTCGGTTTTTCCATCAATACACTCTCTCTCTTCGGCCTGGTACTGGCTATCGGTCTTGTGGTAGATGACGCGATCGTCGTCGTTGAAGGTGTGGAGCGCCATATCGAAGAAGGGCTGACGCCGAAAAACGCGGCGTTAAAGGCAATGGAGGAGCTCTCGGGTCCGGTGGTGGGCATCGCACTGGTTCTTTCCGCCGTATTCGTACCCACTGCCTTCATTCCCGGGATCACTGGCAGGCTGTATCAGCAATTCGCGGTCACTATCGCCCTCTCGGTAATTCTCTCCGCGTTCAACGCGCTTACGCTCAGCCCTGCGCTGGCCGCATTGCTTCTTCGACCGCGTGAAGAGAGCCATGGCCTGCTGCGGAGATTCTTCGATTGGTTTAATGGAGTTTTTGAGCGAGCCACCGAAGGCTACGTCGGCTGGAGCGGTGTCCTGCTCAAGAAAACAGCAGTGGTGGTTGTGCTTCTCCTGGTCTTTTGCGTTGCGGCGGGATTCTTCGCCAATCGGGTGCCGTCCAGCTTCTTGCCCGATGAAGATCAGGGCTACGCGTATGTGAATCTGCAACTGCCCAACAGCGCTTCACTGGAACGGACATCGCAGGCCGCGCTGCAAATCGAGCAACTCCTCGCCAGTACGCCGGGTGTGAAATACACGACCAGCGTCATCGGCTTCAGTTTGCTCAGTTTTGTTCGTACCAGCTACAACGCTTTCTTTGTAGTCACTCTGAAGCCGTGGGACGAACGCACGACCAGAGAAGAGCAACTCCAGGCCATCAAGGCACGCCTGAATCAACAACTCAGCAAATTGCCGGCAGGAATTGCGTTCAGTTTTTCTCCACCGGCCATTCCAGGCGTCGGAACCGCCGGCGGATTTACCTTCATTCTCGAAGACCGCTCCGGCGGCAGTATCCAATTCCTGTCGCAAAACGTGAGCAAGTTTCTTGACGCAGCACGCAAGCGGCCGGAGATCGCAACCCTGAGCACCACTTTTTTGCCCAGCGTTCCGCAGAAGTTCGTCGACGTCAATCGCGACAAGGTGTTGAAGCAGGGCGTCAATCTTTCCGATGTCTACCGCACCATCCAGGCGTTCATGGGCGGGTATTTCATCAATTACTTTAATCGTTTTGGCCGCCAGTGGCAGGTCTACATCGAGGCCGAAAGCGAAGATCGCGCCAGTCCCGATAATGTTGGGCGATTCTATGTCCGCAACAACAAGGGAGAGAACGTTCCGCTGTCCACGCTGACCGTGGTCACATCTCAGCTCGGCCCCGAATTCACCCAGCGCTTTAACGAGTACCGTTGCGCACAAATCAACGGCAGTGCTGCGCCAGGATACAGCGCGGACCAGGCGAGCGCCGCCCTCGAGGAAGTTTTCAAACAAACTATGCCGCGAGAGATGGGATTCGACTACTCCGGGATCTCGTTTCTGGAACAGAAAGCGCGTCAGGGGGTGCCACCCGCTGCCATCTTTGGCCTGTCGCTGTTGTTCGTGTTCCTGATTCTTGCGGCACTGTACGAAAGCTGGTCGCTGCCTTTCAGCGTACTACTCAGCACGCCGGTGGCGGTCTTTGGAGCGTTTCTTGTGCTGTGGCTGCGTCGCATTCTGCTCGGCGTTTTTCTGCCGCCCTACATGGTGCAGATTGAAAGCGACATCTACTCGCAGATCGGCCTCATTATGCTGATCGGCCTTGCGGCGAAGAATGCGATTTTGATCGTCGAATTTGCGAAAGATCAGTACGAACACGGCAAACCGCTTGCCGACGCCGCACTTGAAGGCGCGAGGCTGCGGCTGCGGCCGATCCTGATGACATCATTCGCGTTTATCCTCGGCTGCGTTCCACTGTGGACGGCAAGCGGAGCTGGGGCGGTTGGCCGGCAGATTATGGGGACGGCCGTCATCGGCGGAATGCTCGCAGCGAGCGCGATTGGAATCTTTTTCGTACCAGGAATCTTTTACTTGGTTGAGAAATGGACGGGCACCAGCAAAGAATCTGCATCGGGCATCTTGCCGGCTACGCCTTCACCCGCGCCGGGAGACTGAGGGCTTCGCATTGGCAATTCAACGGCTAAGGAATCAAACGGGGTTTGCGCAACGATGAGAATCTCAAAATTGCTCACCACGGCTTTGCTGTCTGGCGTGCTTTTGGGCTGTGCGGTAGGCCCTCACTATCATCGTCCTGCGGTTCAGACTCCGAATTCCTTTCGAGATCTGGCAGACAATCCTCAGCTTCAGCAGCAGACTGCCTCGTATGCCGATCTTCCGTGGTGGCAGGTATTTCAAGACCAAAAATTGCAGGAACTCATTCGCACCGCCCTCAAACAAAATTACGACCTGCAGCTGGCGACTGAGCGCATCAATGCTGCCCGCGCCCAGGTTGCAATCACTCGCTCCAGCTTGTTTCCCCAACTATCGGGCAACGCCACTTTCAGCGGTGGCAAAGAAAATGTCATCCAATCCAAGTTCAACTTCTTGACACTCACCGGAGATGCGGCCTTTCAACTCGATTTCTTTGGCCGCTTGCGTCGGGCCACCGAAGCCGCACGCGCCCAGCTCCTGGCTACAGAGGATGCACGTCAAACGGTGATCCTGACCCTTGTCAGCGACCTTGCGAGTGACTACTTCACTCTCCTGCAGCTTGATCTTCAACTCCAGATCACTCGCGAGACAGTAAGGACACAGACCGATTCGGTCAAATTGACTCAACTCCGGCTTGATCGCGGTGTCGCTACAAAACTTGACGTACTCCAGGCCCAGCAAGTTCTCGACACAGCAAATGCGCAAATACCTGATCTGGAGCGACTGATTGCTCAGGAAGAAGATACCATCAGCATCCTGCTCGGAGACTACCCACACGACGTATCTCGCGGGCTTCCACTGATGGAGCAGACTCTTCCGCCCGAAGTTCCACCCGGCCTTCCGTCTTCCATCATTGAGCGCCGTCCTGATATTCGTGAGGCCGAGCAAATTCTGATCGCCTCGAACGCACAGATTGGCGTGGCCAAAGCTCAGTTTTTTCCCCAAATCGCTCTGACCGGTACAGGCGGCGGCTCTTTTGGACGGAGCAGCGCCTTCTCCAGCCTCATGGCTTCGCAGATTGGCATCTGGTCTTATGGGGCACAGGTCAGCCAGCCGATCTTCACAGGTGGGGCCCTTCGCGGGAATCTGCGATTGGCGAAGTCCGAGAACCAACAAGCTCTGATCGCTTACCGGCAAACGATCCAGCATGCTTTCGGAGATGTTTCCGACGCTCTGATCGGGTATGAAAAGCTCCATCAAGTGCGACTGCGGCAGCAGGACACTGTATCGGACCTCGAGGAAACGGTCCGTATCTCGACCCTTCGGTACAAGGGTGGAACCACGACCTACCTTGAGGTCTTAGATGGGCAACGGTCACTCTATTCGGCCGAACTGACGCTCGCATCTGCCCACGCCGACGAGTACAGAAGCCTCGTGCAACTGTACAAGGCCCTCGGCGGAGGCTGGCAGCAGTAGGAGAAACGAGTGAGCGATGCAGGCAGTGTCTTCCTTCTCACGTCAAGTGCGCTTTTTCCGATTGTCGATCTGCTCGCCAGAAGCCCGAATTTTTTTTCGATGACTCAGGGATATTCACAGAAACACGGAGAGTGCTGGCCTTGCGGGTTGCTCTGAACAGCCTGATTCTGGTGGTCGCCTCCTATTTTGTAGGTGCGCTCATACTCATCCGCGACATGTTGCGACTCAAGTCGATGAGCAGCGGATCCTTGATTCGACGCGATCGCCTCATCGGGAGCGAGTTCACGCACTTTGCGGAGCCGCACATCCGCACCCGCTTCGCGTGTCCCTTCCTCGACCGCCCGGGGCAATCGATATGTCGTGCCTGTGGCGCTGCAGTAGATAATGGCAACCTACTCTTCCATTTTCGTGCGCAGGCATCGAGTTTTTATGCGGTGGCCACGGTCGAGTATCGATCGGGTCTAGACTTGGGAGAGCGTCGTGCGGACTGAGTTATCGCTGTGAAAATCAACTTGCTCGTCAGGCGTCTCGGCCCGTCCTGAGCTTGTGGTGACTTCCCGCAGCCATTCGAGAGCTGAAGCCGACAACATTTCTGGTCGGACTCGCCACCGCCAATTTCCGGCCGCACGGCCCGGCACGTTCATCCTGCTCTCTGCGCCAAGATTCAGAACGTCTTGCAAAGGAGCAATCGCCAGGGCTGCTTTCGATGACCAAGCAAGACCGACCAGTGCCGAAGCGGCATCGGCGCTTGGGCCCGGTGCTCGGTTTAGATAACTCCAGAAGTTCTGGCGCTGATAATCTGGCAACTCGTCATACCATTCCCGGGTTGGTGGATTGTCATGCGTGCCGGTGTACACCACCGTATTTGTGACGAAGTTGCGAGGCAGATAAGGATTGTCTGCATGACCGTCGAAGGCGAACTGCAAGACTCGCGTTCCGGGCAGCTGAAATTGATCGCGCAGCGACTGCACATCAGGAGTGATGATTCCCAAATCTTCGACGACGAACGGCACCTGGCCGAGCTCTTTTAGAAACACTTCAAAGAAATGGGCGCCCGGTCCTTGCACCCATTGCCCGGACTGGGCGGTTGCCGCGCCCGCTGGCACATGCCAGGCCGCTGCAAATCCGCGAAAGTGGTCCAGCCGAATCGCATCTACATGAGCAAGTAACGCACGAATCCGATCGATGGCCCATCGGTATCCGGTTGCGCGAAGTGCATCCCAGTTGTAAACGGGATTTCCCCATAATTGTCCTTGTGCGCTGAAGTAGTCAGGAGGAACGCCCGCCAGAAAGCGGGGCTGACGCCTCTCATCGAGCAGAAATAATTCCGGGTTGGCCCAGACATCACTGGAATCAGGAGAAACAAAAAACGGCAGATCTCCGATCAGTCCCACCCCTTTGGAATGCGCATGGGCCTTGAGTTGATCTCCCTGACGAAAGAGGAGGAACTGCGCAAAGCAGACCTGATCGATTTCATTCGCTAGCTCACGGCGCGCGGCGGCCAGCGCCACAGGGCGACGCTGCACCAACTCTTCGGGCCAATTAAGGTAATAAGCCCCCTGATATCTAACCTTTAACGCGCGGAACAGCGCGTAATCTTCAAGCCAATGCTCGTGCTGAGTGCGGAACTCACCGTAGTCTTCGCGCAGATCGGCGCGCGTTCCGGCTTTAAAGTTGTTCCACGCAGTCTGGAGCAGGCGGGTTTTGAAAGGGATTACAGCATCGTAGTCGACAACGCCGGAAGGAAAATTAGAGTCGCAATCATTCGCCGTGAGCAATCCGTCTGTGATTAAAATGTCGGCGCTAATCAGCATGTCGTTTCCCGCAAAAGACGACATTGATTGGTATGGCGAATCTCCGTAGCCGGTCGGACCGAGCGGCAGCGACTGCCACCATCTCTGACCAGATGCGTGGAGACTGTCGACCCAGGAAAACGCGGAAGGCCCAAGATCACCTATGCCGTAAGGCGAGGGAAGAGACGTAACGTGCAACAGCAAGCCGGATCCACGGTAATCGGGCGGAAATGGCGGAACGGTCACTGGTCCGTCGTTGGCGCTCACGCACCAGCTCCGGCGCCGAGTGCGTTGCTCACCATGTCTTGAGCTTCACTTAGAATCGCTTGCAGGTGCGACTCGCTCTCAAAACTCTCCGCGTAAATCTTGTAGATGTTCTCCGTGCCAGACGGCCTCGCCGCGAACCAGCCCTTCTTTGCAACTACTTTCAGACCACCGATGGGAGCCTGATTGCCGGGGGCTTTCGTCAGCTTGGCGGTTATGGGCTCGCCCGCCAAGTCAGATTCCTTGACCGCACTGGGCGACAGTTTTTGCAATTTCGCCTTCTGCTCGGGCGTGGCCGGGGCATCAACGCGCGTGTAGTAAGGAGTGCCAAACTCGCCAGTCAATTCCTGATAGTGCTGCCCAGGATCCTTGCCGGTGCAAGCCATAATCTCTGCCGCCAGCAGATCCATGATTGGGCCGTCTTTGTCCGTCGTCCACACCGTCCCGTCGCGGCGAAGAAAACTCGCTCCCGCACTCTCCTCGCCGCCGAAACAGAAGGACCCGTCAAACAGTCCTGCGACAAACCACTTGAAGCCTACTGGCACCTCCGAAAGCTTGCGTCCAAGCTTTGTAACGACACGGTCAATCATGCTGCTGCTCACCAGGGTTTTTCCCACTACGACATCCTGGTGCCACTGTGGGCGATGTGTCAGGAGATATTGGATCGCCACTGCGAGATAGTGATTCGGATTCATCAGGCCCGCAACTGGCGTGACAATTCCATGCCGGTCCGAGTCAGGATCGTTGGCGAAAGCAACTTGATATTGATCTTTCAGCCCAACCAACCTCGCCATTGCGTAAGGACTGGAACAATCCATGCGGATCTTGCCATCATGGTCCACCGTCATAAATGAAAAAGTCGGGTCGATCCTCGGATTCACGACCTCAACTTCCAGCCCGTAAACCGAATTGATGGGCTCCCAATACGGACGCGCAGCGCCGCCCAGCGGATCAACCGCCAGCTTGAGCTTCGCGCCACGAATCACGTCTATGTCCACAACATTCTTGAGATCGCGAACGTAAGGGAGAATGAAATCTTCCTGATGTGTGCTTGCCGCCTTTATGGCTCTGTCGAACGGGACGCGCTTTACATCCTGATTCCCTGCCCGCAACAAATCATTCGCGCGATTTTGCACCCAACCCGTGACATCGGTATCAGCTGGTCCGCCATTGGGCGGGTTGTACTTGAAGCCCCCATCTTCTGGCGGATTGTGGGAGGGCGTGATCACAATTCCGTCGGCGAAGTGTTGTTTGCGATTCTGGTTGTAAACAAGAATTGCTCTTGAGATCACGGGAGTTGGCGTCACTCCATCATTTTCCTGAATGATGGTCTCGACGCCATTCGCCGCAAGTACTTCAAGTGCAGTCCGCTGTGCGGGCGCGGAAAGAGCATGGGTATCTTTGCCCATATACAAAGGACCATCAATTCCCTGCCCCTGGCGGTAATCGCAGATTGCCTGGGTAATCGCCAGGATGTGCGCTTCATTGAATGCGCCGTGAAGCGAAGAACCGCGATGTCCGCTGGTTCCAAAGGCTACCAACTGGGTGCGGTCGCTCACGTCAGGCTTGCGCTCGAAGTACTCTCTCTCCAATCGGGCGACGTCAATCAGCAATTCCTTCGGCGCAGGTTTGCCGGCCAGCGGCGAGAGCGCCGGTCCTTTGGTCACAGAATGTTTTTCTAAAGTACGGGGCATGGTTCCGCCTTCCAGATGTCGGTCGCGTATTCGTGAATGGTACGGTCACTTGAGAACTTTCCTGAACTCGCTACGTTCAAAACGGCTTTTCGGGCCCATTCACTGGGATGTGAGTAAAGGTCGCCCAACCGGTCCTGAGCCTGGGCGTAGGAGGTGAGGTCCGCCAAGTGCATGTAGTGGTCACCTTGAGTCAGCAACGTATCACGAATCGGATCAAACGCTCCCGGCTCATTGCGGCTGAAGTAGTTGGAGAAGATCAGATCTAAAGCAGCCTTCGTTTCCGGCTCGTGCTCGTAGTGCCAATGCGGGCTGTACCAGGCTTGGCTTCCTTGTACCTGTTCAACGGTTAAGCCGAACAGGAAGAGGTTATCCTTCCCCGCTTCCTCGGCCATCTCAATGGTCGCGCCATCAAGAGTCCCAACTGTGAGCGCTCCGTTCATCATGAACTTCATATTGCTGGTTCCGCTGGCCTCGTAGCCAGCCGTTGAAATCTGGTTCGACACATCGCTCGCAGGAATCAGACACTCTGCCAGCGATACATTGTATTCTGGGAGAAAGACAACTTTCATGCGACCGCGAACGATCGGATCACCATCGATCGTGCCTCCCAGATTGTTGATGAACTTGATGATGAGTTTGGCCAGCCGATATGCAGGCGCAGCTTTACCGGCAAAAAAGAACGTGCGCGGGACCATCTCCAGGTTCGGACTTTCCCGCAGCCGGTTATAGCAGACGATAATTCGTAGTGCATTCAGCAATTGGCGCTTGTATTCGTGGATACGCTTGATCTGGGAATCGAAAATGGTATCGGGATCCACGACTTGTCCAGTCGTGGCCTTGAGCCAGTTTGCGAATCTTACTTTGGCTGCCCGTTTTGCGGCATGGAACGTTTTCTGAAGACCAGCATCGCCGGACAGCACTTTGAGACGGCTCAGTTGGCCCAAGTCGGTGATCCACTTGTCGCCGATAGCTTCTGTGATTGCACGTGACAATTCGGGATTTGCTTCGAGCAGCCACCGCCGTGGAGTAACTCCGTTGGTCTTGTTGCTGAAGCGATCGGGAAACATTTCAGCCAGGTCCTTCACTGTAGTCGTGCGCAGCAATTTTGAATGCACGGCGGCGACACCATTCGTGCTGTGCGAGCCGACAATAGCGAGGTTAGCCATTCTTATCTTGCGTGATGGTCCTTCCTCCACCAAGCTAATGTGTTCAACGCGATCTGCATCTCCTGGAAAACGCACGTGCACTTCGTCGATTAGCCTTCGGTTGATCTCGTAAATGATCTCGAGTTGGCGAGGAAGAAGTAGCTCGAACCATGCAACCGGCCACTTCTCGAGCGCTTCAGGCAAAAGAGTGTGGTTGGTGTAGGCCAACGTTCTCCTCGTAAGATCCCACGCATGGTCCCACCCCAGATGCGCATTGTCCAGCAGGATACGCATCAATTCAGCGACCGCCATCGAAGGATGAGTGTCATTGAGCTGAATCGCGGCTTTGTCGGGAAATTGTTCCCAATCGCTGTTATGTCGCAGGAAGCGCCGCACCAGGTCAGCCAGCGAGCATGCCACCAGAAAATATTCCTGCATGAAGCGGAGTTCCTGGCCAGCGGCGGTGGAATCGTCGGGATACAAAACTCGCGTCAGCGATTCCGCTTCGAGAGTTCCGCCGAGCGCGCCCACGAAGTCGCCAGCGCCAAATTGCTGAAAATCGAAATAATCAGGAGCAGCCGCGGCCCAGAGCCGCAGAGTGTTGATCGTCTTCCCTCCATAGCCTACGACCGGACGGTCGAAGGGTATTCCCAATAAGGTCGACGGACGGTTTGGGATCACCTCGAGGTGTCCGTCTCGTAGCTTGAAGCTGCAGTTCAGTTTGACTTCCACTTTCTCATGTGCGCGAGCGATCTCCCAGGGGTCGCCATCGCGCAGCCAGTTGTCGGGATTCTCCTGCTGCCATCCGTTCACGAAGGATTGGCGAAACATCCCGTACTCGTAGCGCAAACCGTAGCCCGTCGCCGGAAGCTGCATGGTGGCCATCGAATCCAGAAAGCACGCCGCGAGCCGTCCCAGGCCGCCATTACCAAGGCCCGCATCCGGTTCCTGCTCGATGAGCTCAAGCCAGTCGATCCCTTTTTCTTTGACGGCATGCTGGACTATAGGGTCAAGCAATAGGTTCGTGACATTGTTAGCCAGCGAACGCCCGAGCAGAAATTCCATTGACAGGTAGTAAATCCGTTTCGCATTTTGTCGCTCATATGTGGTCTTAGTTTGCACCCAGCGCTGCGCCAGGACGTCACGCACCGAGTGCGCGAAAGCTTCGAAGCGTTCCCGGGCGCTCGCTACTTTTGGGTTGATGGCGCGATCGAAAATCAGGTGTCGTTCGTAGAGCGCGTTTTCCGTCCCGGCAAATTGAAGCGAATCGCAGCTGTATTGCTGGAGAAGCTCCGAAGCACTATCCTTTTTCGTGATCATCGGGACGACTTTAGCGGAATCTGGTTGTGGGACGGTTTTTGTGCTCATTCCAAAACCTCGTGTTTCGGGAAATATTACTTCGTTGTGGTCAATTGCGATTGGTCAGCGATGCATTTTGGCGCACTACGTTCCACGTGGTGGTCATCATTCCAGAGTCGGATGACTGGCCGGGACAGGTTGTGCTCATAGCTGAGTCCACTGAGGCTGGCCGGGCTAAGCAGAAAATACCTGCCCCCGACTCCAGGACCGAGGCCCAGCCAGCGCGCAGTGAGTACCCGAATAAAGTGTCCGCTGGAAAAGACCAGAACATCGCCCGCAACACGACGGATACGTTCAACCACGCGGTCCGCTCGTTCGCCGATTTGTGCGGGCGACTCACCCTCCGGGGCGCCGTCACGGAATAGGTCCCAGTTCGGGTTTTTCTGTAGGATTTGCGCTGAGGTCAGTCCTTCATAGTCGCCGTAGTCCCATTCGACCAAGTCAGGATCGGTTTCTGCTTCAACTCCAAACCCGGCCAGTTCGCAGGTACGTGATGCACGCTGCAATGGGCTGGTGAACACTTTCGCGAACGTCATTCCCTTAAGTCGTTCTCCCAGCCGCACGGCATTGCGCTCGCCATCGGGTGTCAAGGGTAGATCGGTGAGTCCGGTATGCTGGCCGGTTTGAGTCCAAGCCGTGTTGCCGTGCCTGGCGATGTAGGCCACTGGAAGTTTTTCCATCACGCTGCTTCTGTTGTTTGCACCCTTTGAGTGGTCGCTCATATTTCGCCTCATTTGTGATTTGATGTCTCAAGGAGAAATAAGTGTGCGCAATACTTCAACCACTCGCACCCGTGGTTCCAAA
>Ga0307478_10000490_pt1 | contig 40630 bp, 28 predicted proteins | sample atmos_gasesECM4C_2_FD_203713 | JGI IMG/M metagenome (GOLD analysis project Ga0307478, IMG submission 203713) | Hardwood forest soil microbial communities from Morgan-Monroe State Forest, Indiana, United States - atmos_gasesECM4C_05 | ecosystem: Environmental > Terrestrial > Soil > Temperate...
TGATCGCATCGAGGGCTGTGACGGTGCGTGCCTCCACGTTGTTGGCTCCCTCGCAGGAGCTGGCGGCTAGAGCATAACCAATGTCACAGCCTTTACCTTTCTCTGCGGCCTCTCCGTCATTCTCGCGACGAAATCTTCGGGCTCGATACCCGAAACGTTGCCAGTCCCTATTTTTTCGACAACAATTCTGAATCACTCATTGAAATGGGGTTTACTCGCGCTGCTTAAGTGCGCTTGAGTGAGCAACTGGTTGACGTACCGTTGTTAAAGGGCAGAATATCCCTCAGCGACTACCGGCGCAGCCTGGCTGGCGGGCCCGGATTTTAGACTGAAACCTTCGGGAGCGGAAAGTTGAGAGACAACAACGGGGTGAAGGTGGAGCCGCCTGCTTCCTCCAATTTGTTGCGACCACTTCGAGCGCGGGTTTTTCGCAATCTATTGTTCGCGGACGTTGTTTCAGACGTCGGCGCTTTCATGCAGAACGTTGGCGCTGCATGGTTGATGGTGTCACTTGGCGCCGGGCCAATCTATGTTGCCCTGACCCAAACTGCCGCTTCATTGCCATACTTTCTGCTGGCCCTTCCAGCGGGCTCCGCTGGCGATATTGTCGACCGCCGCAAGCTGATTCTTTTCACCGAGTCGTGGATGATGGGCGTCGCTTTGATTCTTGCGATCCTGACCATCGCAGGAGTGATGTCGCCTTGGCTACTACTGGTGCTGACGTTTGCTCTCTCGGCCGGAGATGCGTTTGAAACACCGGCCTGGCGCGCAGTTCTTCCTGAATTGGTACCCAAGGAAGACCTGGCAGCGGCATCTGCGCTAAACGGGATTGAATTTAACCTCGCCCGAGCGGTTGGTCCGGCTCTCGCAGGCGTAATCATATCCGCAGTCGGTGTCGCCGCCGCATTTGTGACCAATTTTATATCGTTCTTCGGTGTCATTGTGGTGGTTGCCAGGTGGAAAAGGCCGGTTCGCAGGAGGAGCGCGCCGCCGGAATCTCTATCGGGAGCCACCGTGGCGGCCATTCGCTACGTCCGCCACTCACCCGCAATTCTGACGGTCTTGATCCGAACAGGCATAGCGATGTTCTTCTCCAGCGCGCTTTTTGCGTTACTGCCGACCGTTTCTCGAAGCGTGAATAAGAACGCAACCGGCTACGGGCTGTTGCTTGGATGTTTCGGGGCCGGTGCAATCATCGGCGCCTTGGTCATGCAACAGGCCCGCGCCAAATGGTCCACGGATACTGTTGTGTCGACGGGTGTAGTCGCCTTGGGTTTAGTGATTGCGGCGATGGGTGGGTTGCACAACTTGAGCACGCTCGCTGCCGTCATGTTGATCGGCGGTGGGGCATGGGTCATCTTTATCTCTCTTATCAACGCCCTTGTCCAGAACCTGGCGCCGGATTGGGTGAGAGCGCGAGTCCTCGCCATCTTCATCCTGGTTTATCAGGGAAGTTATGCCCTTGGAACCGCGGCTTGGGGCGCTGTCGCCCAACGGTCAGGCGTTCGAACGGCGCTCCTCTATGCCGGAATTGGGACTATCGCCACCGCAGCGTTGGTTCTACTCGCACCACTTCCTGATTCGACCTCGGATCTAAGCCCCTGGAACCATTGGCGCATGCCCGTCGTCATCGAGGATGTCAGGGCCGATGTTGAGCAAGGGCCGGTGCTCGTTACGATCGAATACACCGTCATTCAGCAACGGACAGCCGAATTTCTGGAAGCCATGCATGACTACGGTCGCGTGCGACGTCGTGATGGCGCGTACTGGTGGGGGATCTTCCGTGACACTGAAGTCGCGGATCGCTATCTGGAAACATTCTTGGTGAATTCTTGGGCAGAACATTTGCGTCAGCACGAGCGGCAAACACAGGCCGACCGTGACCTGGAAGGGCGGATATACAGTTATCTTTCTGGCGAGCCGACGGTGCGTCATTTGATCTACACATACCCCACAGAAACATAGCCACTGAATAGCCACGTTCGTTTTGCCGCACATGCAACGGCAGTGCTAGACTGCGCGAATGGCTACCAGAAGGAAAACCAAGAAGAAGTCGGCCAGATCGAAGAAAAGTGCCGGCAAGAAGTTTCAGGCAAAACAGCCGGCAAAGAAGCAGAGAACATCCAAGAAATTGGCGAAGAGGAAAGCCGTTTCTCATAGAGCCGCGGCCAAGAAGCAGGCAAAGACGAAGAAAATTAGCGGGAAGACAAAGAAGGGAATTGGCAAAGGGAGGCGGAGTGAAAGCCAACGCTCCTATCCGCCGGCACTCTCACGAGAGTCCTCGGGATTGCAATCGGGAGACTTGCAGGGTCTCTCCAATGTCGAAAATGTCGATTCTGAAAGTGTTGATGAATTGACGGAGGAAGGCAACGCGTTCGAGGCAGGCATCGTGTCGGGCGTCGAGGATTCCCGAGACAGTGAGGGGAAGGAAGTTCGCACCCGTGAGGTCCCTGAAGACGATGTTCCTGGCGAATATCTGGACGAGGAGTGACCGGAAATCCCCACCGCAGCGAGCGGTCAAAACACAAAGATCTAAAACGGCGCGCCCGACGCCGTTGCTCCGATCATTCGTCAAGAGCCTCAGGACTCCCACCTGACTATTCCGCACGGTTTCCCCTTAATATCGCCGTCTTGCCCACCGTGAATACTTCGAACTCTGGAAAAATGCTGATCGCCAGGCCCATATCCAGAAGCGACCCAAGGGAGATTACAGCAAAGCTGAGACCGCTCGATAATTATGCATTCGAGGCGGAATAAAACCTTAGAAAGACCGTTATCCACGTCGAAGCTCATTTGCTTATGGGTGGATTGATGGTTGATCCTTTTGATCTCAAGACAGCGATTTTTGCGAAGCACGCGCAACATGTAGTGCTGATTCACTTTCCGATCGCCCTGTTTATTGGGGCAGTGGGCTTTGACTTGCTGGCGCAGTGGACGAAGCGGCACGGTTTAGCACAAGCGGCCTATTACAACCTGCTTGCTGCCGCGATCTCAACCTTTCCGGTTCTCACTACTGGGCTACTCGCGTGGCACTACCAACTCGAGGGGCAGAAACTGAAGGGAATTCTCCTGCTGCACTTAGTGCTCGCTTGCGTTTCCAGTGTGATGATCTGGGCCGTGTGGTGGCTGCACTTCCACGCTCGACGACAGACGGAGCACCTGCCGAATTACCGTTTGGCGGTTGAATTTCTAGTGGTCGGCCTCGTCGCCTTGACTGGGCATTTGGGGGGCTTTCTGAGCGGCGTAAACGGGCCTGGTTAAAGTGCCGCCGTGACAATCGTCTCCCCTCCCCCTGCGTTCGATCGTGGGCGACGTCGGGTGCGCTCAAAAAACTGCTTATTGTTGTAACAACGGATGCTTCTTCAACATCCCAACGCGATCATCAGTCGTTCTTGGCAACTTTCTTGGGAATAAAAACAACTCCCGCCAGTTATCAACTCTGCAAGTTGCGGATGACGGAGGAGAAATGCACAACACGAAACTGGATCTTATTGATCAGAAGCTGCAAGACCTCAGCGACGACGGCATCGATCGTCGCGGGTTCCTGAAGTGTATGGCATGGGCCGGGACCGGTTTGGTCTGGACGATGAGTGGTGGTATTCCGATTTCGCGCGCATTCGCGAAGACTTCGGATCGGAATGCGGGCAAAGGCGCTGATTTTACCTTTGTGCAGATCAGCGACAGCCACATCGGCTTTAATAAGCCCGCCAATCCGGATGTCACTGCGACTCTGCAGACGGCGATCAACAAGATCAACGCCATGCCGCAGAAACCCGATTTCATCATTCACACCGGTGACCTAAGCCAGCTTTCGAAGCCTAGTGAGTTCGACACGCTGGACCAATTGGTAAAGGGAGCGTCTGCAAAACAGGTTTATTTCGTGCCAGGTGAGCATGACATGCTAACCGATAACGGCGAGCAATATCTCCAGCGCTACGGCAAGGGTACCAAGGGTACGGGGTGGTACAGCTTCGATCACAAGGGTGTGCATTTTGTTGGTCTCGTAAATGTCGCAAATCTGAAAGCTGGAGGCATGGGATCGCTGGGTCACGAACAACTGGAGTGGTTTGAGGACGATCTCAAGGGACGCTCTTCCAGCACTCCAATCGTGCTTTTTGCGCATATTCCACTGTGGACCATCTATCCAGAATGGGGCTGGGGAACCGACGACAGCGAACAAGCCTTGTCTTACGTCAAGCGCTTCGGTTCCGTGACCGTATTAAATGGCCATATTCACCAGATCATGCAGAAGGTGGAGGGTAAGGTCTCTTTTCACACAGCGATGTCGACCGCTTTTCCTCAGCCGGCCCCTGGTTCAGCCCCCTCCGCCGGACCCATGAAGGTGCCAGCCGACCAGTTGCAACGCGTGTTAGGAATCACCGACGTGAACTATCTTGTCAGCGGCCGCAGTCTTGCGGTCGTTGATGCGCCGCTTGGGGAATCAGACCCCACATCTCCAGGGAGCGGAGGCAGCACTGGCGGCAAATAACTCGCGCCTTGCGTCGATCAACGACCAAAATCAAACTGCAGAGGAGACAGACCATGCAAGGGAAGTTTTGGTTTTCAGATCTCACAACATCGGGAATTATCGCGATCGTGCTGCTGATCGCGGGATCAACGACCGTCACAGCGAGTGACCAACCTTCCGCGGCAAACGCGGTCGTGAAAATCGATAATTTCGTGTTTGGCCCGCAGACGCTCACAGTACCTGTCGGAACCACAGTTACCTGGACCAACAAGGACGACATTCCCCATACAACCGTCAGCACAGACGGCATCTTCAAGTCCAAGGTGATGGATCCGGACGAAGAATTCTCCTACAAGTTCACCAAGTCAGGAACGTACTCGTACTACTGCTCGGTTCACCCGAAGATGACTGGCAAAATCGTGGTGCAGTGAGCCCGGTCCGGGTAGATGGCGGCCAGGAGAACAATTGTCGGCTCATACCGGTGTGATGTCCTGCCCAGAGCTGCGCTCGCTGCGTGCAGATAGTGGCGAAAGCGCTTCGGTGGTGGAGGCCGGGTCGAGAAGTTTCGCAGAGACGGCTGGGGTCGGCTGTGGCCGGTTGGCGTGGAAATGCTGTGCTATCAAGGGCAGATGGCTGGAGAACCTGCCTTCCTTAGGATGACGCGCGTCCGAATGAGCGTCGAACCTAACCGCAACCACCTAATCTTTTTCGCCAAGAGTCTGGACGAATGTTTTGCCGTAGGGATAGAACAGTTCCTTGCGGCCTTGCTGCCACGCCGCTCTCATCCCCGGCTTCGTGATGTCCCAATCCGGGCGGCATTTCTTGAGGACGGCTCGCAGGTCTTGCCGGAGATCTTCCACCGTGGGACGGCCGAAAAACCAGTAACCGTTGTAGATCTTGTAAACGACAAGGCCAGGCTCGAGGACAATCACGTGGGGAATCATAGGATTGTGGACGGGATCGGTGTATTCGGCGATATCGAGATCTTTTTGGACGAGGCGGCCCGCGTCGGAGAGGAAAGGCCAGTGAGCGCCGATTCCGGCACGATATTCATTGGTCTCGGTGATATTGTCGGTACTGATCGTGACCATCCGGCAATACGCTACCTCGAGCTCACGATGGAGGTGAACCAGCCCTTCAGCCTGCCGGCGGTCCTTGGGGCAGAAACCCCCGCGGCTTAAGACCAGAACCATGGGATGTGGTCCTTGCAGTTCGGAGAGCTTCCTGCGTTTCGCAGTATGGTCGGAAAGCTCGTAGTCGGGAAAGACGGTTCCAGCGACGATGTCAGCTCGCATGTGAACTCCTCAGACGTTGGATGCCAACCACCGCATTAGGTCTCAAGAGTTAAGAGGTGGTTCTCATCAGTGCGATAAGAAGTCGCGTATCTCATGCGAGGGCGTGAGGCGGCAATCGAAGGGACGCGGATATTACAGAAATGGACACCACCACGAGGTAGGAAACGCACAAGCACTGGGTCCAACGAGGCAAAATGAAAACTCGCATGCTTCAGCTCCGTGTCCGAACGCGTTGACCCAATGCTTGCACCGTTTCTCATTCTTACTGACTTCACATAGTCAGAACGACGCGGAACTGTGCCTTGCCGCTCAGCATGCGCGCGTAAGCCTCGCCCGCCCTTTCGAGTGGATAGGTTTCAATCATGGGACGCACGCCAGTTAGCTCGGCGAAGCGCAGCGTGTCCTCCGAATCGGCTGGTGTTCCCGATGCCCATCCCTGAATCCTTCGACTACCACTGATGAGCTGTAGCGGTGTTACCTCAATCGGATCGAACGCGGCACCGACCACCATGAGCGTACCGTTCGGGCCTAGACCGTCGACCAACTCAGACATCGCCTTCGAACTTGGCGCCGTCGCCAGAATTGTCTTCGCCCCGCCCAGTTTTTGTAATGCAGCCGCCGCATTCGTCGATTGACTATCGATGTAAACGCTCGCCCCAAGTTTCTTTGCGAGCGCGGCGTTTTCTGATCCGCGCCCAATCGCAGCGACGTTATAGCCAAACTTCTGCGCGAATTGAATGCCAAGGTGACCCAAACCGCCGATCCCCTGCACTGCGACCAGATCGCCCGGGAGCGAACCACTGTGCCGGAGCGCATTGTAGGTGGTAATGCCGGCGCAGAGCAGGGGTGCGGCTTCGACATCACTGAGAGTCTCGGGCATTGGCACCAATGCCTCTACCGGCGCCACCATGTATTGCTGGTACCCTCCGTCATAGCTGATGCCGCAAACTTTCACGTTCCGGCAATTGCGAAAATCTCCGCGCCGGCACTCCCGACATGTGTTGTCCTGGCCGCCGTGCCAACCGACACCGACGCGCTGCCCTTTCTTCCACGCCGACACATCGGAGCCCACTTCATCGATGATGCCCGCCACTTCGTGTCCCGGAATGCGAGGATATTGAATCCCGGGCCACAGGCCATCTTTCGTGAGCATGTCACTGTGGCAGACGCCACAAGCTTGCACTTTGATTCGCACCTGTCCTGCACCCGGCTCGGGAACCTCGCGTTCGACGATCTCGAAGTCCCCTCCCGGCTTGGAGACTTGCGCCCCCTTCATCGTTGCGACCACGGGTTTCGCGGCGACTCTGAGCGTTGCCATAGATCCTCCTATGAATTTGTTGCCTTGGTGGATTGCTAATTTGTCTTGCAGTTTCGAGATTCTCTTCGAATACATATTTCTTATTTGCGATTGTGGGAGGCCTTTCGTTGCGGTAATGCCGCCGTCAGCTGACTGGCCGCAGCCTTCTCAGGCGGGCTCTAGGTTCGTTGCGAACTCGGTGAGCTGTGAGGTGAGCTGTGATAAGTAGCATACCCGGCTCCAGATGCAGATACGGGTTTGTCTGATTCACAATGTTTTACCGTTGCGTCGTTTCTTACAGTTAGGCGACCGGCAACGAAAAATGAAATACGGAGCCGCGCCCGAGCTGACTGATGACTCCGATCTTTCCTCCGTGCAGCTCGACAATCGATTTCGCAATCGGAAGCCCCATACCGGTACCCGGAATCATCATGCGCTGGTCGCGGCCCCGATAGAACTTCTCGAAAATCATTTCCTGTTCCATTTCGTCGATACCGTTTCCCTGGTCTGCGACGCTCGTGATCACCTCTGAACCCTCCAATTCCACAGTGACCCGGATCGGAGTTTCAGGAGATGAATACTTTCCAGCATTATCTAGAAGCTGAGAAATCACCTCGGTGATTCGCTCAAGATCCATTCGCAATGACGGGATGTTCGGGGGGATCGAGGTCTCGACTGGGTGGCCGCGCAATGCCTGCTGCGAATTCTTGATCGCCTTGTCGACCGCTTCGCGAATTTGGTGGGGCTCACAGTGAAACTGGAGTTGGTGAGCATCCAGTTGCGCGACCTCTGAAGCTTCCCCTACCAGGCGATTCAGTCGGTCGCTCTCTTCATTAATTACCTGGAGCAGATCCGTGCGTTGCGGTTTGTCGAGCTTGGCATCTGACAGCAAGGTTTCGGCAGACGCTTTGATGGAAGTTAACGGCGTCCGAAACTCATGCGTAACCGAGTCCAACAGGACTGAGCGCAATCGATCGCTCTCACGCGCGGCTTCACTTTTTGTAAGCTTGTCGACAGTGTTGGCGCGTTCGATGGCAATCGCCACCAGGCTGCCGATCGCTTCCAGGCTCTCGCGGGAAAGATCGCACCCGGCCAGTCCCAGAGCTCCGACTGAGCGCACCCCCATTCGTACCGGCATGAAGCAGACCCTTTGCTGACGCTGAAGCACGGGTTCTCCTCGATCGCTAATCGACTTCAGTTGGTCAGTTGGGAATAAGGTTCGGCTACGATCATCCAGAAAATACGTTTCTTGCTTACCCTCAAGGAAAAGAGCTGCGCCCGTCACATCAAATGAGTCTGCGATGCGCTTTGGAATAACGTTCAAAAGTTCGTAAACATTCTCGCTAAGCCATAATTGTTGGCTGAATGCGTATAACTTTTCAACTTCCCGCCTCCGCTGGTCGGCATATTCGGCCTCGCGTCGTGCCCTCTCTGACAATTGACTTGCCACGCCCGCCGTGATGAGAAAGGCGAAAAGTGCAATCCAGTTCTGCGGATCGGCGATGGTGAATTTAAAAAGGGGTGGCAGGAAGAAGAAGTTGTAAGCTGCGGTTGCAATGAGCGCGGTGAAAATTGCGTATCGTAGACCCCAGGTTGTAGAGATGAGTAAAACGGCCAGCAGAAAACTGAAGCCAACAGTGGTTGGATTAACGTGCAACCAGCGCGCGAAGAGCACCACGATCCCTGCCACGATCAGGGTACAAATGATGAGCCGCACGATCGGATTGTTAAATGGACGCTTCACGTGCGAGGATTCTAATCGATTCGATTTCTGAACGAGTACGAGGATAATACAGGCGAATGCCCAAAACGCCCGACCAATGGCTGGAAGAAACGACGCCTCGCAAGAAGGAGCCCGTCTTTAAGCTATTCCTGGGCTACGCACCTGGCGTAGGAAAGACTTTCAACATGCTCAGCGAGGGCATTCGGCGCCATAGCCGGGGCGAGGATGTGGTGATCGGGGTGGTCGAGACTCACGGACGCGCCGGAATCGCTGAGTTGGCCTCGAAATTGGAAGCGGTTCCGCGACGCAAGATTGAATATAGAGGTGCGATGTTTGAGGAGATGGATCTGGACGCCATTCTGGTTCGGAAGCCCCAGGTCGTCCTTGTAGACGAATTGGCGCACACGAACATTGAAGGTGCCAACCACGGCAAGCGCTACCAGGATGTGATGGATCTGTTGGACGCGCACATCGATGTGCTTTCAACGATGAACGTGCAGCACATCGAAAGCTTGATTCCCACCGTTCTCAATATCACTGGAGTGCAGGTCAGAGAAGCCGTCCCTGACTGGGTGATGCAAAAAGTGAATGAGATCGTACTCGCCGACTTGACCCCGGAGGCGCTCCAAACTCGCATGCGACGAGGTGATATTTATCCGGTGGATCGTGCGGAGAGGGCCCTGGGACATTTTTTTCGCCCGGCCAATCTGATTGCGCTTCGTGAGTTGGCATTGCAGCAAGTTGCCGGAGCAGTGGACCGAAGCCTGGAGTCATATCTGGAGCGTGAAGGATCAGGGAAGAGTCTTGCATTGCGGGAGCGAATTGCCGTATGCGTGAGTTCGAGTCCCGCGGCGCAGTATCTGATCGCGCGGGCCGGTCGCATGGCCCAGCGAATTGACGCAGAGCTTTACGTCCTCTACATCGATGTAGGCGCCGATGAAGATCCTCAGGAGCAACGCAGTCTGGCCCAGAATCTAAGATTCGCTGAGAACCTTGGCGCTAAAGTGATCCGTGGCAAGGGAAAGAACGTCGCCGAAGAGGTGGCCAGAATCGTCAGGGAAAACCATATTACCCAGGTCGTGTTCGGACGTTCGGCGCAGAAGGGATGGAAGCGGTATCTCTACCTCTCGGCGATACACAGATTTCTCCGCGACGCTCCTCCGGTGGATGTGCATATAGTCACCCAAGAGATGAAATGAGTCATGGCTAATCCAGACGGAAAGCGGAACATTTTAGTAGTAGATGACGAAGCGCAGATTGCCCGCGTGCTCAAAACGACTTTGTCGGCTCAGGGCTACGGGATTCGAACAGCAGCCGACGGCATGCAGGCATTGCAAGAGATGAAAACGTGGCCTCCTGATCTCATCATCACAGATTTGCGAATGCCCAACATGGATGGGCTGGAGCTTTGCCGGCAGGTCCGAAAGCAATCCCGGATTCCGATTATTGTGCTGTCGGTAAAGGGGGAGGAGACGATCAAAGTGGAAGCGCTCGATGCAGGTGCCGACGACTACGTTACCAAGCCCTTCAGTGTAAATGAGCTATTGGCGCGCGTACGGGCCGCTCTTCGTAGAACGCAAAGTGACGAGCAGTCGGAAACTCCTGTAATCGACGTCGGCGATTACCATATCGACATACCAGCCCGAAAGGTGGAAGTGCGGCATCAAGAGGTGCATCTCACGCCCAAAGAATTCGATGTGCTGGTATACCTCGCAAGGCATCCTGACAAAGTCATAACCCACCGCGCCCTGCTTGCGGCAGTTTGGGGACCGAACAGCGTGGAACAGACGGAATACTTGCGGGTATGTGTCGGCCACTTGAGGAAGAAGCTGGAGAGAGATGAGGCCATTCCGCGCTACATAGTCACAGAGCCGTGGGTAGGTTACCGGTTTCAGCCCGCAGGGTGAGCCGCTCGGCTGTTTTCGCAATGACCCGGAAATCTGTACCACTCACGTTCCCCGTTTAGATTCCTTCTCACAGGGCCGCCTAGTATCACTAATCGGCTCTGCTTTACGAACTATTTATGAACCTTTTATTCGAAATTTACGAGGTTTCGTATATCCAATCACTAGGCGGCTCCAAAAGAGTCGTATCGATTGGGATCGAGCTGGGAAGATCTAATGTTGGCGATTTCGGTAATCACAACGCTGTGCACTGCTGCTGTGGGTTTCTACCTGCGGTTCCTGTTTGCACTTTGTCAAGAGTGGAAGCCTCGCTGGTCTAGCCACGGCAAGACAGCCAGCCGCCGTTTGGAAGAAAAGTTCACAGCCCAACAGCCATGCGCCAAGCCCCGCACATCACTCGCAGCGTTGCAGATCATCGACATGCCACTAAATAAAACCTCGAAGAATTTGAGAGGGGACCGAAACAATGTCAATTCAAGAAGTAGCTCCGGAACAATTGGCCGAGTTATTCCATCACTACCATCAGGCGCTGGCAGAATTCGGTTGCGCTGGTAAGCCTCCCTCCGAAACATGGGACGACGTGCCGTCGCGGGAAAAGAACCGACTGATCGCGGCTGCGCGTTTGGCTCTGCTGGAGCTGGCGGCCAGTGCCCGGGAGCACGAATACCCGCGGCCCTATTTCGCCAAGCCTGGGGATGCTGAATGGGGCTGCTGACTCGCGTAGTCCGCATTTGTGCGAGCTCCTAGTGGTAGGAGAATTCAACATGGCCGGAAGCTGGAATATGCGACACCTATTTGCCAAAAATGTGCACGTGCAAGTGCATAAGGTCGAAAGTGCAGGCTCGACTGAGATGGTCGAGATCGGCGATTTCACAATCGATACGGCCGAGCGGACTGCGAGCCTGCTCGGTGAGGACTTGAGATTGACTTCGGAAGAATTTGATGTCCTGATGTTTCTGACCACCCATCCTCAGCGGTGCGTTACACCGCGAACCATATTGGCGACGAGTTGGACCGAAGACAGACTCCATCAAACCGAGTTTTTGAAAGCATTGCTGTCTCTCCGAGAAAAACTGGACAGCATCGCCGCTGGAAAGCAATATTTGCGAACAGAACGATGGGTCGTCTATAAATTCGCTCCCGCTCTTCGCTAGCAGGGTAGTGGGCGAGGAATGTTTCGATCGTCTTGATCGCTTCCCAGCCTATCTTTATGAATTCTTTACGAACTTTTTAGACCAGTTTTATGCCTGGTGGTTTTGAATGAAGAATGGCGCCGATGTGTCGCTACGTGCCGCATCTGAGTGAAGCCGAGGACCACGTCCTAGTAGAGTTAGCGTGAGCGAGCTTTTGGAGAGCGTTATGCAAGACATTCTTTGGATAGCGGTTACGATCGCGTTCTTTGCCGTTGGGATTTCTTACGTTCATTTTTGTGAGCGGGTGAAGTGACGAAGAAATTATGAGCCTCGAATCGATAATCATGCTTGCAGTCAGCGTGCTGACGACGGTGTACCTGATCTACGCACTACTGCGTCCGGAGAAGTTCTGACATGACCGCGAATGGGTGGCTGCAAATCCTATTGTTTCTCGCGCTCATATTGCTGGTCACGAAGCCGCTGGGTGTCTATATGGCGCGGGTATTCAACCGCGAGAAGACGTTCCTGGATCCTGTCCTGCGGCCGATCGAACGCCTTCTGTATCGCGTCACCCGCGTTGATGAGAGTCACGAGATGCGCTGGACCGAGTACGCCATTGCCATGCTTCTGTTCAGCATGGTTTCGATGCTGGTGCTTTATTTGATGGAGCGCCTGCAGGGATACCTGCCCTTCAATCCGCAAAAATTCGGCGCGGTGGCTCCGGCTCATTTGGCTTTCAATACGGCTGCATCATTCACTACCAATACGAATTGGCAGGTTTATTCGGGTGAGACGACGATGAGTTATTTCACTCAGATGGCTGGCCTTGCGTATCACAACTTCGTCTCGGCCGCGACGGGTATTGCATTGGCGATCGCGTTTATTCGAGGCATCGCGCGGCGGCAGATGCAGACCATTGGCAATTTCTGGGTCGACTTGGTCCGCTGTTCGCTGTGGGTTTTGTTGCCATTTTGTCTGGTGGGCGCGCTCGTTCTTGTGTCTCAAGGTGTGGTTCAGAACCTGAAGCCCTACGACACGGCGAAACTGGTTGAGCCGATGCAGGTGCAGAAAGTCGAACCAGACGGCAAACCCACAGTGGATGGCCGGGGTAAGCCCGAAATGGATACCGTGACCGACCAGACGATCGCCCAAGGCCCGGTCGCATCGCAGGAGATCATCAAAGAGTTCGGCACGAACGGCGGCGGCTTTTTCAATGCGAACAGTGCCCATCCGTTTGAAAATCCAACCCCGCTGACCAACCTCATCGAGATGTTCTGCATTTTTGCGCTCGGTAGCGGACTGACCTACACCTTGGGGCGGATGACTGGCTCGCCGCGTCATGGCTGGGCAGTATGGGCGGCGATGACGATTCTGTTTTTGGCCGGCGTCACAGTTACTTATTGGGCAGAGGCTCGCGGAAATCCGCTGCTCGCCGGAGTCAACCAAAGAGTCGGGGCTTTACAGCCTGGCGGAAATATGGAGGGCAAAGAAGTCCGCTTTGGAATCGCGAATAGCGCGCTGTTCGCCACCGTGACGACGGATGCAAGCTGCGGCGCAATCAATGGCTGGCACGATTCATATATGCCCCTCGGCGGGATGATTCCGCTCGCCAACATCATGTTGGGCGAAGTCGTATTCGGCGGCGTCGGTTCGGGCCTCTATGGGATGTTGGTCGATGTAATCCTGGCCGTCTTTATAGCCGGGCTGATGGTCGGACGCACACCGGAGTATCTAGGCAAGAAGATCGAGGCCTACGACGTAAAGATGTCGATGTTGTTCGTCCTGATCTTTCCACTTGTGATTCTGACCTTTGCGGCAATCTCAGTGGTGAAGCCCTTCGGGACGGCGGGAATCTTAAACCCGGGGCCACACGGATTCAGCGAAATCCTCTACGCGTTCGTTTCGGCTGCCGGCAACAATGGTTCCGCGTTTGGCGGGTTAACCGCGAACACTCCTTGGTATGACACAGCGATTGCGTTTGCCATGCTGTTGGGTCGCTTCTTCATGAAGATCCCCATGTTGGCGATCGCCGGCAATCTTGCGCAGAAGAAGTACGTTCCGCCCTCGCTGGGTACTTTCCCGGTCACGACGCCGTTGTTCACGGTTCTTCTCATCGGCGTCATCCTGATTGTCGGTGCGCTGACGTTCTTCCCGGCATTGAGTCTCGGCCCGGTTCTCGAGCACCTGCTGCTGGGGGCAGGGAAGACCTTCTAAGGGATCGACATGGCAATCACCGCGCAAAAACCGACTATTCCAAAGGTTCCAAGTATCCGCCTGGGGCAATCGCCGATGAAATCGTCCAAGAAAGCAGTTTGGGAGTGGAAGATTGTCCGGAACGCCATCAAGGATGCGTTTCTAAAACTCAACCCGCGGAAGATGATGGGCAATCCCGTCATGTTCGTGGTTGAGATTGGAAGCGTCATCACGACTGTTCTGCTTTTCAAGCGTGGCGCCGCATTTGGGTTTAATCTGCAGATCACTCTATGGCTCTGGTTCACGGTCCTGTTTGCCAATTTCGCCGAGGCGATGGCGGAGGGCCGTGGCAAAGCCCAGGCAGATACGCTACGACGGGCGCGATCAGAAACGATGGCGAACCGCATCGTTGGAAATAGCGGCAAAATTGAACAAATCCCCAGCTCGAAACTCCGGGCCGACGACCTGGTGTTCGTGTCTGCGGGCGAGTTCATTCCTTCGGACGGCGAAATTATCGAAGGAGTAGCGTCTGTCGACGAGTCGGCGATCACGGGCGAATCCGCTCCAGTGATTCGTGAAGCCGGAGGAGATCGCTCAGCAGTTACCGGCGGAACTCGCGTCTTGTCCGATCGGATCAAGGTGAAGATCACTTCCAATCCGGGAGAAACGTTTCTCGACCGTATGATCGCCTTGGTCGAAGGCGCTGAGCGCCAGAAGACGCCGAACGAGATTGCATTGAACATTCTCCTGGCGGGATTGACCATCATTTTTCTTCTCGCCGTGGTGACACTGCAGCCATTCGCAATCTACTCTGGTGCGCCGCAAACCGTTTTTGTCTTAGTGTCGCTCTTGGTGTGCCTGATTCCGACCACCATTGGAGGATTGCTCTCTGCTATCGGTATCGCTGGTATGGACCGACTGGTGCAGCACAACGTGTTGGCTATGTCGGGCCGGGCCGTCGAGGCGGCGGGAGACGTCAATACGCTTTTGTTGGACAAAACCGGCACCATCACTCTCGGCAACCGCCAAGCCTCGCGCTTTGTTCCGGCACCGGGCGTAACGGAGCAGGAACTGGCGGATGCGGCGCAACTTTCGTCGCTTGCAGATGAGACTCCAGAGGGCCGTTCTATTGTCATACTTGCTAAAGAAAAGTATGGTCTCCGCGGGCGCGAATTAGGATCGCACGACGCGCACTTTGTGGCTTTCAGCGCTCAGACTCGCATGTCGGGAGTCGATCTGAACGGATTCGAAATCCGCAAAGGGGCGACCGACGCGATCGCTAAGTACCTGACTCAAAACGGATGCGGAATGCCAGCCGAGGTGAAAGCCACTGTCGAAGAGATTTCACGCTCCGGCGGCACTCCTCTTGTAGTCGCGGAAAAGATTCGCGGCGCGCTCGGGGTGATTGAACTGAAGGACATCGTCAAGGGTGGAATGAGAGAAAGATTCGATCAGTTGCGGGCCATCGGAATTCGGACTGTCATGATCACGGGAGATAACCCGCTGACGGCTGCGGCGATTGCGCAAGAAGCCGGGGTCGATGATTTTCTGGCCCAAGCAACTCCTCAAGACAAAATGGATTTGATCAAGAAAGAACAGGCCGACGGGAAACTAGTTGCCATGACGGGAGACGGTACGAATGACGCTCCGGCTCTGGCACAGGCCGATGTTGGAGTTGCGATGAATACCGGGACCCAGGCCGCAAAGGAAGCCGGAAATATGGTGGACCTGGATTCGAATCCTACCAAGCTCATCGAAATCGTGGAAATCGGAAAGCAATTGCTGATGACGCGCGGCGCGTTGACCACGTTTTCCATTGCGAATGATGTCGCGAAATACTTCGCGATCATTCCCGCGATGTTTGCCGGAACATTCCCAGTGCTGAACGCATTGAACATCATGCATCTGCGAACTCCTCAATCCGCAATCTTGTCGGCAGTGATTTTCAATGCGCTGATCATCATCGCGCTGATTCCGCTCGCGCTGAGGGGTGTGAAGTATCGCGCGATGGCCGCCGCGCTGATGTTACGAAACAATCTGTGGATCTACGGCGTGGGCGGAATCATAATCCCCTTCGTCGGGATCAAAGCCATTGATGTCATCATCACCCACGTTGGGCTTGCTTAGAGTGACTGCTATGAAGAAGAACCTGATTACTTCAGTATTGATGACAATCGCGACCACGATCCTGCTTGGGATTATCTATCCCTTGATCGTCACCGGCATCGCTCAAGTTCTGTTTCCCAAGCAAGCCAATGGTCAGCTAATTCACCAGGACGGCAAGATTGTCGGATCCAGCATCATCGGTCAAGGCTTCTCCGGTTCGGCATACTTCCACTCCAGACCTTCCGCCGCTGGAAATGGCTACGATGCAGCCAATAGCAATGGCTCGCAGCTAGGGCCCACAAACCAGAAGCTGATAGATCGAGTGAAGGGAGACGTTGCCACTGCTCAGGCAGATCACCCTGGCGCTGAGGTGCCCATCGATCTAGTGACCGCTTCTGCCTCTGGCATTGATCCACATATCACACCAGCCGCAGCCGAGTTCCAGCTCTCTCGGATCGCTAAAGAACGCGGCACCTCGGTCGATCGATTACGCGCTCTGGTTGCCAAGCACACAGAAGGTCGGCAGCTTGGTTTCCTCGGCGAACCCCGCGTGAACGTCCTGGAACTGAACCTGGAGTTGGACCAGCAATTCCCGATAAGCAAACAGGCGAGAGTTCAGTAGGCGTGTCGAAGGCCGTCACGAGACCCTCCATCCTTAGTATTGGGGCTACTTAAGACCATCCGCGTTCGATTACATCCGCATTTCGTCTGGGCGTTGTGAGGAATCGACGCTCTGCCGCCTTCCTTTTTTCAATCCTTGCGATAAGAAATATCTATTGGACGCACTGGATGCCGCGATTTATTTTCGCGCATTGGCCGTCGCAGTCGGGAGAAGAACCCTACGGTCGATCCGCGAGTGCACTGGACGTTGGATTTCAACGGCTAGGTGAAGGTCGATGTGCCGTGGCATACCGCACACCGGGTGCATGCCAATGAAGCTCTAATTGCCGGGAGCGAAACGGAATTGGCTGCAGCTGGACTGGTAATGATCTACATCGGCTCGTCGCTTCTTGCTTTTGCGACAGTAGTGGGTGGATTGATCGCGCTGACAGTTTATCCCCTTATTGGGGTACTGCTCACTCTCGGCGGGATGGCACTCCTTCTTTACGGCGTGGCGGGTTTGTGTCGAGCACAAGCACAAAGAAAGCAGTGAGAACCCCAATACCGAAAATCAGCATTCAGGGTTTGAGCGAAGCGATGGGTTCAATGAATACCGGTGCGAGAACTAGAAATGAGGCGAATCTGCGGTACCTGAGGAACTGGTAAGGAACATTTAGAGGAGCATTCCAAAATGACAAAGCGCGCAGAGAGACACTCTCTGCATCGATCGCTGGCATCGGTGGGGATGACGGTCCTTTTAACCGTCGGAACACTGATCGGATTAAGGGCAGTATCTTTTGCCGACGACGGTCCCAAGCCGGATCCGGCCGGCGTGGCCACGGGAGACAAGACCTCGGCGGCGGATGCCGCCGGCAATCAGTTTGTAGTTCCCGAACCCACAGATAAGACCTCCCCGGACTATGCCAAGAACAAAAAGGACTTCGATGACTTCCAGGCACAAGCTGCGAAAGAACCTCTTGCGGTAAAGGTTGCCGATAGCGTCGGGCACGTTCGCGTCGCAACCAACTTCGCCTGGACGCTTAATACGGGATACCTCGTGCTTTTCATGCAGGCTGGGTTCGCCCTGCTCACGTGCGGGCTGGTGCGTAAAAAAAATGCCGCTCATTTGATGATGCTCAATTTCGCAGCCTACGTATTCGCTTTTCTTGCGTACTACGCCGTTGGATATGCATTCCAGTTCGGAGCGGTTGCGGTCAATGCGGCGCCCACCAACCTGGGGGGAACGCCGACGCTCAATCAGTTTCTGATTGGCCACGGACAATGGGGGTTCGTAGGAGGCAAGGGATTTTTTCTTGTTGGTCCGGCTTACGACGTAGGCAGCAACTGTCTGGCCTTGTTCGAGGTTGTTTTCATGGAGACCGCGGGCTACATCATTGTCGGAGCGATCTGCGAGCGAATCAGCTTCTGGGCTTTTGTACTGTGCGAACTGTTCATCGGCGCGATTCTATATCCGATCTCAGGTTGCTGGACCTGGGGCGGAGGTTGGATGTCGCAACTTGGCTCCACGATGAATCTAGGTCACGGCTACGTTGACTTTGCAGGATCGACAGTGGTACACGCAGTGGGCGGATTCTGCGCTATGGCTCTGGCACTCATCCTGGGCCCGCGCCTTGGAAAATTTGGTCCCGGGGGGAAGATTCGTGTTTTCCCAGCTCACAATATCGTGTACGTCGTGACCGGCACCTTCATTCTGCTGTTCGGTTGGATGGGGTTTAATCCGGGGTCAACACTGGGAGCGACCGATCTGCGCATCTCCGTAGTTGCAGTTAACACAAATCTGGCAGCGGTGGCAGGGTCGGCAGTGGCAATGCTGATCTGGTATTTCCTGTTCGGCAAGCCAGACGTGACGATGGCATGTAACGGCATGCTGGCCGGGCTGGTCGCGATTACCGCGCCTTGCGCGTTTGTGTCTCCAACATCCTCCGTGATGATCGGAGTCATCGCTGGCGCCCTGGTTTGCGGGGGCGTTCTATTCAACGAGCGCGTACTCAAGATCGATGATCCGTGCGGTGCAATTTCCGTGCACGGTTATTGCGGTTGGCTAGGAGCCGTTTGCGTGGGTATTTTTGCTGACGGAACCTACGGAGCGGGTTGGAACGGCGTCGGGGCCTCGAGTTACCTGGGGCACGCAGGGCAGGGCGTCACGGGCTTGATCCACGGCGACACGCGCCAGTTCTGGGTCCAGTTGATGGGGGCGACGCTGTATGCGATTTGGGCATTTGGCGCGACCTTTCTGGTCTTTGGCATCGTGAATAAGGTGAAGAACATGAGAGTCACCCCTGCATCAGAAGAAGAAGGACTGGATGTGCCGGAGTTCGGCATGCCGGGCTATCCGGAGGACGCAGTAGTCACAACTTCGTATTGAGGACTTGAACGGCATGCGATTTCTGGAGCGGATATTTGTTCTTCCCGGAGGAGTGTTTCTTCTGCTCCTGATCGCGGCGGCGCTGGAAGTATTGGGAGACGCCTTCTTTCAGACAGCGGTTCATCATTCCTCCGGCTTGTCGCGATGGCTCTCTTCGATCGGAGGCGCAGTCATCCTTTCTCTCTATGGACTCCTGGTCAACCTTCCGGATTGGAATTTCGGAAGACTACTTGGGGCGTATGTGGTGTTCTTCTTTCTAGTCGCACAGGTTGTCGCCAAAGTGAGATTTCACCAGCCGATCAGTGCGCCGGTTCTGGTAGGAGGCTGTTTGATTATTGGAGGCGGTCTGATTATTTCGCTTTGGAAATGATCAGGATCTCCGGCCCTTCTCGGCCACGATACATCGTTCCCGATACTGGCTGGGGTATCGTCTCCCTACTTCGCTCAATCCTGACTACCCCGCCACCCCATCGCGTTGACGCCGCCGCGATAATATTGATCTCCTGATCTTCACGAGGCGAGAGTACCCACACTCGGGTGCCGATAAGAAACCACGATTCAGACGAAATCAAAATTATGAACGACAGTCTTCACGGATTCTTCTTGCCTTGCATTGTGCGGCATACACAAAGCCGTTAACAGGGGTTCGGCGGGGATCTTTATGCATTTTTGCTGAACTCTTTACGCAATCTTTATGGTTTTGATGGTGGAATCTGAATGAAATGGTCGTGAGAAGGGTGCCGAAGAAACTCGGCCAATGCTCGGGCAGATGTCCAGCGATCTGCTAACAATTCATTCGAAAACAGCCGGAGACCGCTACATGACAACCCTCGATATCAGATTGTCTAAAGCATTATCGTTTGCAATGCTCGCTCTCCTTTGTTTCGCCGTGATTTCCACTCAGCACTGCCTCGCGCAGGGCAACGTTTCTGCCGCCCCAAGCGCGGCTACGTTGCGTGATGCCGACTCCGCGGAAGCAGCCGGGGGTGCGGGAACGAATGATTCGGCTGCAAGATCCGGGTCGGCACCTGCGACTTTGGATCCTGAGATATCACCAGCGGTAGCAAAGCAGTTGGCGGCGATGCAGGCGGAAATTGAAGAACTCAAAGCCGAACTGAAGCGCAGCGTCGGTGGGCCGACTGCAGTTGCCGCTGCGAGTCCGGAATCTGCGCCGAGCTCGGCACCCAAGCTAGCCGAACCAATTTCATCAGGCACAACGGTAGATGCCGCGGCGCAATCCCGCGCTGGCTTGCCCGCAAAACCCGCGCCAACGCAGCCGTTTGCTTATGCCGATTGGACCTGGCTGAACGGAAATGCGCGCACGAAAGACCTGGTTTGGGATTCGAAATTCTTCACGCCGGAAATCCGTTTGGACGCCCACTACATTATGGATCTCAACCACCCGCGAGACGATTCCATGGGCGGTTCCACCGAAATCTTCCGATCGAACGAACTTCAGGTGGAGCAAATCAGTTTTGGCGGCAATTTCCACTGGCAGAATGTTAACGCCCGGATCCTGACTATGAACGGAATGTTTGGCGTGACCACGCCGCGCAATGATGCAAGTGCCGGCCGCGGTCAGTGGGACCTTCGCGGCGCCTATAAGTATGTTTCGGAGGCCAATGCTGGCTATCACTGGGACGTGAACCACGGCCTCAACCTTGACGCTGGAATTTTCGTTTCTTACATCGGTCTCTTTAGTTACTACAATTTCGACAACTGGACTTACCAGCCGTCTTATGTGTCATCCAACACGCCGTGGTTTTTCAACGGACTGCGAATCCAGTGGTTCCCAACCGATAAATTAAAAATTGAGCCCTGGATCATCAATGGGTGGCAATCCTACGGCAGATTAGGCAGCAAGCCTGGCCTGGGCGGTCAAATTCTTTATCGCCCGAAACCATGGCTGTCGCTCGTCTTCAATAATTACGGCATGGGAGAAGACACTCTAGGCAATGGCGACGGCCATTTTGGCCGCTCTCGCATCCACACCGACGACAGCGTTGAAGTTAAATACTATGATCGACCACAAAAATTCCTGGACAAAATGGCATTCTCGGTTACGGGCGATTTAGGATGCGAATACGGCGGCACCGGCAGTTTCGTCAGCGCACAGGGTCGTATCATCAACAACAATGTGAATTGCCACCACAACACGGCCACTAGTAGCAAACAGAGCTTTGCCGGGTGGATGCTCTACAACCGCTGGTGGTTCAAGAAGGACTTGTACGGCATCACGCTTGGCGGTGGCGCGATGGACAATCCGGGCCGCTACCTGACCCTGCTTCCACCCATCAATGGCGCCGACGCCATCACAGGCTCACCCTACTTCACGCAGAATCCCGGCGATCCTTACAAAGCCTGGGATGCTTCTCTTACCTTCGATTGGATGCCAAGGCAGTACATCACTTTCCGCGCAGAGTACGGTTATCGCCACGCCAACGTGCCCTACTGGACAGGGCGCGGGGGGATCACACCGGGCGACAATTTGTCTCCCAGCACGATTCCGAACCCTGGCGCCGGCTCCGTGGTTGGAAGCACCAGCTTCGTGCCCGGCCCGTTCTTGTCGGCGACACCTGGTTTCACTTGCGTAGCGGGAGCCACTGGCTTCTGTCCCGACCTGCGAAAAGACGAGCCCAGCTTGAGGTACGCCATCATGGTCAAGTTCTAAGCATCGTCGACATTGGTGCGCCGACGGGCGTGATCAGCGACCATCAAGCGGTGCGACCGAAGGGTGGAACAATCGCGGTGAGACTAATTAGCGTGAGTGAAAGGGGAAGGCCTTGGATTTGTTTCGGACTAGCGGAACCGTCGGATGAACAATCTGTGGCGCTCGGAACGGTACAGGCCAACCCCGTAGATTGTAGCCTTACCCTTCGTGGAGTAAATTACCTGACGGATTCTGAGTACCGGAGATCCCTGCGGAACCTGCAAAAGTTCTGCGATCTGCGCTTCCGCGGCGGTGGCGTCCACTTCTTCATCTGCGTAAGCGAGTTCCACTCCGTAGTCATGTTGAAGGATGCCGAACAGGGAAGACCTTCCCAGCGGAGCGTCGACCAGTCCGGCAAACTCGCTCGCTGGAAGATAACAAGTTTCCAAGGCAAATGGGTCTTCGGAGGTAAGGCGAAGCCGTTCGATCTTGACCAAGGGGCTGGCCGTCGGTAATCCGAGCCGCGCATCCACTTCGGCTTCCTGTTCGACGATCTTAGCCACGAGCACCCGAGACTGTGGAGTCAGTCCCCGGCTGGACATGTGCTCGGTATAGCTCATCAGCTTGTTGAAGTGGATTTTCGGGCCAGCTACAAAGGTCCCTGCACCGCGCCGGCGTTCGACAATTCCTTCGCGCTCCAGGCCGACCAGCGCGTGCCGCGCGGTCATCAGGCTGACCTTGTGGATCCGCGCAAGTTCGCGTTCCGAATCAACGGCATCACCCGGTCTGAGTTCTGCCGCCTCGATTCGTTTGCGAATCGTGCTTTGGATCCTCCTGTACGCTGGCGTACCGTTGCGGTGATTCGTCGCCATGATCGATGTACCAGAGTAGCTTGGTCCGAATTCGGCGGCAACAAGCTAGGGGTTCGTTTGCTTGTTCGCGCCCAAATCTGCCCTCAGAAAAATGCTATAGAGTTCCGAAATGCTATCGCGGATCAGGTCCGATCCCAGCGTCGTTCCCGGGTCCGTCCTATTCCAATTATTGCTATAGAGCTCTAATTTTGGCTTTCGGGGTCAATCTCCGCCCATCGCCGATCGTAAAATGTGATGGGAATGATAAGAAAAATGGATTTTATTCACGATTCTCCCATCATTTTCGGCACACGGACGACTCTAAGAAAATGTCCTCTTAGGCAGCATCCCTCCGTCTCTCGGGTCGGCATTCGCCTACTGTGATATAGAGTTTTTTGGTATTTGTCCACAAGAATTTTACTTTTTTGTGATTTTCTTCTTGACGAAGACAATTTATATGCTATATAGCATACTCCAATTGTATTACGGCCCTGTTTGCTTGATGTGGTTCGCAAGGTTCTGAGGAGGCTGTGATGAAGAAACTGACTTTGGTACTTCTGGCTCTATTGGCCCTGGTGTTGGTTGGGGGAAACCTGACACCGGCAAGCTGCCAGGAAGTGACAGCTGCCATCGTGGGCACGGTGGTCGATCCTAGCGGCGCACCGATCAAAGGCGCAACCGTGGTCGCGACCGACACGGAGCGTGGCGTCTCGTGGAACGCACAGACGAATGAGACTGGGTCGTTCAACCTTCTGCGCCTTCCTGTCGGAACGTACAAGGCCGAGGCTACGGCTGGGGGTTTCGAGAAGACCATTTATCCTCCGTTCACGCTGGTGTTGAACCAGACCGCGCGCCTGAGCTTTCAAATGAAAGTCGGCAAGGTCACAGAGAGCGTGGAAGTGAGCGGCACGGCCCCTATTCTGCAAACGGAAGACGCTCAGGTGGGGAACGTGATGGACTCCAACAGCATCACCAGCCTGTCACTCACGAGCCGCAACTACATTCAGTTGACCCTGCTTCAGCCGGGAGTAGTCACGACCGATCCTTCGACGTTTAATTTTGGTTCGCAGACGGCCGAAGGAGCCAATAACGGAGGCGGGCGCCCCTATATCAACGGGAACCGCGAAGAGGACAACAACTTTCTATTAGATGGTGTCGACAATAATCAGGCATCCGATAACCTGACGGGCTACACACCGTCGCCTGATGCAATCGGCGAATTCAATCTGATTACCCAGAATGCATCCGCCGAGTTCGGCAATTACGCCGGCGGCATCATCAACGCAACCATCAAGTCGGGCACTAACAAATTTCACGGTGACGTTTTTGAGTTTTTGCGCAATGACTTTTTTAATGCCAACAAGTGGGAGAACAGCCCATACGTCTCCAACAATCCCGGCGGTCTACCTACGCCGAAGTTGCGCTGGAATATATATGGCGGGACTGTTGGCGGCCCGATCATCAAGAACAAGCTGTTCTTCTTCGGTGATTATGAGGGCACCCGCCGCGACCTTCCGGCCAGCGCAGGCACACTCACCGTGCTCACAGCCGCGGAAACCGGCGGCAATTTCGCGACAATTTGCCAAAAAGGGTTCACCGCGGGAATCTGCAACGATCGCGACACGAATGGAAACGTAATCGACCAGCTCTACAACCCATGCACTGCCGGAACTGGCGGCTCATCTAGCACTCCCTGCAACATTTTGACTCCGGCTTCGAGGCCCGCGTTTTTGGGCAACATTATTCCCGCCGCAGATTTAAACCCGGCTTTCAAAGCGATGGTCAATAGCCCGCTTTATCCAAAGGCGGTGGGTGGTCTTACATCGACCGGTTTTGGTTCGGCGGTGAACACCACTTTCAATCGGTACAATACCGACCAAGGCGACATCAAAGTTGACTACATTCCATCCGGCAAAGACCACGTTAGTGCGCGCTACTCCAAGTCTGATGAATTCGATCCTGGTACCAACTCCCAACCCCTGTTGGGCAATTCTCTGAGCGAAGCGTGGCTGAACAACGGGAGTGCGAACTGGACGCATACTTTTTCTCCAAACCTGCTGAATGAAGTTCGTTTCGGAAAGAATGCCATCAAGTTGATTGCTCCCACGGTCACCTTCGACCCTTCGGTAGGCAACTTTGCGAATACCATCGGCATTACGGATGGGAATCCGGCAGGAATTCAAGGACTGCCGGAATTTGGATTCTCGGGCGGCACTGCCAGTTCAGTTGCGACCGGAACTCTCACAAACCTCGGCTCGCTGGTGAATCCCCAGCACTTTTCCTCGACTGTAACCCAGTTCGATGAATCTTTGATTTACACCCACGGACGCCATGTCATTAAGAGTGGTTTCCAGCTGCAGAAGTACAATTTGAATGTCTTCTATCCCGGTAATGCCGGCGAACTGGGTGCCATCGTCTATGGCCTCGGTCCCGGTGGAAACTATACGGGGACACAAGGAGCGGTCAAAGGACAGCCATCTCCCACCGCCGGAGATCCTTCCGGTGATTGGGCGCTTGGTCTTCCCGAGAGCGTCGGACGCGGCGTCAGCACGGGTGGATGGCATGCACGCGACTGGCTCTTCGCTGGGTTTGTACAAGACGACTGGCGCGTCACCGACACGCTGACTCTGAACTTGGGCCTCCGCTACGAAAATCGCACTCCGTGGACTGAACTGCACAATCACCAGGTGAACGTTAACATTTACACAGGGGCCTTACAGTTTATTGGCAACACACCAGTTCCCACGGGCATCGTCGGCAGCAACGGATTCTCCCCAGGACTGTACCCGGCTACCAATGGATTACCAGATTTCCAACCTCGCTTCGGTTTCGCTTGGAGCCCAACGATGTGGGGAGGCAAAACCGTGATTCGCGGAGGCTTCTCGATTTCGTCGTTCCAGGAGGGTACTGGGACGAACCTGCGCCCGACGCAGAACCCGCCCTTCACGCCACCTCAGTCTGCGGGACAGAACGTGGGAAGCGGTACGTCCGCCTTCAACACAGAGAGCGCCTTTGCGGCTGCGGCACCTCCGGCGGGTGATCTTTTTATTAACTCCACAATGTTAAGCTGGACGAACGTCCAGCCCGCGGTAGCCGATCAGTGGAACCTGACGGTCCAGCGCGAACTTGCGCGCAACACCACGTTGCAGATTGGCTACGTGGCCCAGCGCACTACCCATTTGATGGTGCCGATCGATCTGGATCAGGGTTTGCTGCATTCGGACGGTTCCGTCACCTATCCCTTCATAGGCGGTCTGAATAAGATTGGTACCGTCATCAATGGGATTAAGACAACTGCTCCCACGTATGGGCCAAACGGGCTCGGTCTCGTAAAGCAGAGTGCCGCCGTGGGCAATATGAACTACAACGCGCTGCAAGCGGTGCTGGCGAAAAAGTATAGCAACGGACTGGAAGCGCAGGTTTCCTACACGTGGCAGAAGTGCATGGCCAACAGCGCCGGTTATTACGGCAGCTGGGGTGGCCAGTCACAGAATGCCGACAGCTATTGGCAAAACATCTTTAACCCCAACGGCGACTACGCGCGGTGCTACTGGGATACTACCAATGAGTTGACCGCTTATGCAGTTTATGACCTGCCGATTGGCCGCGGCAAGCGAATTGGGCATAACCTAAATTCAGCAGTAAATGCGGTGGTTGGAAACTGGGCCATCAGCCCAGCCATTACCTGGCACGGCGGCTTCCCGCTCAATCTTCGCGGATCGGACAACTCGGGAACGCAGGACATTTTCTCGCCACGTCCCAACTGCAACGGACCTGTTTCTTATCCTAAGCAGACGGTTGTCGGGGGTATGCAGTGGTTCGATCCGGGCGCGTTCTCCAACCCTGGGCCGGGCTCGTTTGGGAATTGTCCATCTCAAGGACCGGTGATTGGGCCTGGATATTCCGATACTGACATCAGTATGCAGAAGAATATCCCGTTTTCTGAATCGATGAGATTACAGTTCCGGGCGGATTTCCTGAACGTTTTTAACCACCCGAACTTCAATGCCCCAAGCACCAGCATCGGTGTGGGTATGGGGCTGCTCACCAACACTCAGGATGCGCGGGAGATGATGTTCGCGCTGAAGTTCTATTTCTGAAGATCTGGCGCTGTACAATAATGGGGCAGGCGCTGTAACGCGCCTGTCCGTTTTTTTATGTCCGGGCTCTCTCGTCCAATTCATTGCTATCTAGTTGTTTGCCTGCTCGGCACGTGCGCGCTGGCTCAAACGACCAAGAAGGCGGCCGGCAGCGCAGCGTCCTCGCCGGAACGAGCAGTGAACTTGGCCAAATCCGGTCACTGCAAAGAGGCATTGCCGTTGCTGAAACAGGCGAAGTCGCAAGCCACGGACAAGGAGATGAAGCGCAGCATCGGCTTTACAGGCGTGCGCTGCGCGATGTTTGCCGACCAGCCCGAGTCGGCGCAGGCTTTCCTTCAGTTCCTCAACCACGAGTTCCCGCACGATCCGGATGTTCTGTACTTGTCGGTTCACACTTACTCGGATCTCTCGAGCCGAGCTGCGGCGGACTTAGCTTCGACGGCGCCGATGTCAGCGGCCGGCCACGAACTTCACGCCGAATCTTTGGAGACGCAAGGGAAGTGGGACGAAGCGGCGAAAGAGTACCGTCTGGTTCTGCAGGAGAATCCGAAGATCCCGGGGATTCATTTCCGGCTGGGGCGGCTGCTGCTTTCGAAGGCGAATCCTACGGAGGCTGACGCGGAGGAAGCGAAAAAAGAGATGCAGCAGGAACTGGAGATCGATCCTGAGAATCCGGGCGCGGAATATGTTCTGGGCGAGATGGCGCGGCAGGGTCAGCAATGGGATGAAGCGATTCAGCATTTCTCCCATGCGGCCAAGATCGATTCCAGTTTTGCCGACGCTTTTGTGGGCTGGGGAGGGGCGTTGGTCTCGGAAAAGAAATTTTCGGAAGCGATAGTACCGCTCGAAACTGCCGTCAGAATGCAGCCGGGAAATCCGGCTCCGCATTATGTTCTGGCGATCGCCTACGCGCGAACGGGGCGCAAGGAAGACAGCGATCGGGAGTTTGCTATCCAGAAACAATTGACGCAGAAGGGGGCGGCCGGTGAGCCGGCGCCCGAGTCGCAGTCCAAGCCAAATTAGTCGGGTGGTTGTTGAATTGTGCTGAGCTTTATTTTCCCGACCTACAATCCGCAAATCGAAGAAGACTGAATCCGTGAAGATCTCGTTTCCGTATGTGAGAGCAAGGTTTCCTCGCTTCTCTCGCCGCCAATTTCTGTGGGGGATGGGAAGTTGCCTCGTGCTTCCCGGCTTCTCGCGTGCTATCCAAGCCTTGCCGGAACCGGCGTATCCGTTTGAGGAGGTTCCACCTGCACTGAGCGGAATTACCTGGAAGCATACGGCCGCTCACTCCAACGCGAAGTACTTGCCTGAGACGACGGGGGCTGGATGCGCCTTTTTTGATTACGACGGCGACGGATGGATGGATATTTACCTGGTGAACAGCGGTAAATGCGACTTCTTCGACCCGGATCCACCTCTGCGAAATGCTCTGTACAAGAACAATCGTGACGGGACGTTCACTGATGTCACAGTGACGGCTGGAGTTGCGGCAGGCGGCTATGGGCAAGGAGTAGCCGTCGGCGACTACGATGGAGACGGCTTTCCAGACCTCTATGTCACCCAATATGGACGCAGCATTCTTTATCACAACAACGGAGACGGCTCGTTCAACGACGTAACGGAAAAAGCGGGAGTCGCGGCGCCCGGGTGGTCTTCCAGCGCAGTCTGGTTCGATTACGACAATGACGGCCGTCTCGACCTCTTTGTCTGCCGTTTCGTCGATTTTGACAAGTCGAAGCACTTGCCCTGCGAGGCCGACAACAAGCCTGGATATTGCATTCCCCGTCTCTACAAACCGATGGCCAGCTGGCTCTTCCATAACAATGGAGACGGAACGTTCACCGACGTGAGCAAGGCGACAGGGATAGGCAAATTCTTGGGCAAAGCCTGGGGCGCCGTCGCTACTGATATCAACAATGACGGCCGGATGGACTTGTTTGTGGCCAACGACACGACAGCGAACTTTCTCTTTGTAAACCGGCGAAGCGGAGAATTTGAGGAAGTTGGAGCGCAAGCGGGAGTGGCCTACAGCGAGGCCGGGCGACCGCGATCAGGCATGGGAGTTGATTCCGCCGACTTTGATGAAGATGGCTGGATGGATCTCTTCGTAGCCAATATTGACCATGAGATGTACTCTCTCTATCGGAACAATCACGACGAGACTTTTGACGACGAGGCCCGGTCGAACGGAATCGCTTCGTCGACGCGACTTATGAGCGGCTGGGGATTGAAATTCTTCGATTACGATAATGATGGAAATCTTGATTTGCTCCTATCGAACGGAAATCCCGACGATTTGATTCAGGTGTATCACAAAGACGTCGGCTACCAGGAACCACTGCTGCTTTTCCAAAACACCGGCAAGCGACTGCAGAACGTCAGCGCCCAGAGCGGGCCGGTTTTTGCGAAAAACTTGTCGGCGCGCGGGCTCGCGCTCGGGGACTTTGACAATGATGGCGCTGTAGATGTGCTCATATCAACCAATGGGGGTGCGCCGCTGTTGTTGCGGAACAATGCCGGGAAACGAAATCACTGGCTGGGTCTGAAGCTGATAGGGACCAAATCAAACCGTGACGCAGTCGGCGCGCGCGTGAGTTATCAGGCTGGTGATTTGCGCCGAAGCCGCATGAAGACTGGCGGCGGCAGCTTCCTCTCTTCCCATGATCCGCGCATGGTTTTGGGAATCGGCCAGCGATCGAAGATCGACTGGGTCGAAATCAAATGGCCGCAGCCTAGCGGCCTGGTGCAGCGACTGACCGATCTTCCTGTCGATCGTTACATCACCGTCCGCGAGGGGCAGGCTAAATGGGAATAATTCAACGGCCGTGCATGGATTAAGCTAGTCTGGCCTCTCTTGGCATCACAAACTATTTCTCCAGACAGATCTCGCAGTGGAAATAGGGGGCGATGATGCAACGACGTCAATTTCTACGCTCAGGTTTAGCAGTTAGCGCAACAGCGCTTGCCCCCAGGCTGGCTTTGTCCCGGCTATGGGCAACTCCCGCGGCGACGGATTCCCGCATTGAAGTTCTCGTCAATGAGCCGTTAGGAACGATTTCGCCGAACATTTACGGTCACTTCACGGAAAACTTGAGTGGCGTCGTCTATGACGGAATCTGGGTTGGTCCAAAATCGAAAGTGCCGAACCTCGACGGTATTCGCAAGGACTTGATCGAGGAAATGCGGAAGATCAGTGGGCCTGTCGTTCGCTTCCCAGGCGGTTGTTTTGCCGACAGTTACGATTGGCGAGACGGGATCGGTCCGGCCGACCAGCGTCCTCGTCGCACCAACTTCTGGAATGAAGGGGAGACGCGGGACTCGCCGGCTAGTCATCGTTACGATCCCAATCAGTTTGGCACGAATGAATTCGTGCACTTCTGCAAACTGGTCGGGAGTGAGCCCTATCTGGCAGCGAACCTGCGGTCCTTGGCCGCCGAAGACTTCTACCGCTGGGTCGAGTACTGCAATTCTCCGGCAGGCAGCACAACGCTGGCCGATATGCGTGCGGCGGCAGGATTCAAAGAGCCATTCAACGTGCGCTTCTGGGGTGTGGGCAACGAATCGTGGGGCTGTGGAGGAAATTTCACACCACAAGAGTACGCGGCCGAATTTCGTCGGTTCACCACTTGGGTTCCACGTTTTAAATCCCAATCTGCGCCTGAGAGCCGCGAGGAATTATCGTTTATTGCGTCCGGACCCAATTCCGACGATTGGTCATGGACCCGTGGCTTCTTCGAAGAGATTGCCCGCAAGGGACGCTCGCAACTCCGTGGTGTTTACGGCTGGGCGCTCCATCATTACTCGTGGAACCTGAGCCGTGGTCGCACCCACGACTGGGTGGAAGGCAAAGGAGAAGCTCTGAAGTTCGACGCGGTGGATTGGTACGAATTGCTGCGGGAGGGCGACCGCATCGAGGGCCTCATCAACGGTCACTGGCAGGTCATGGGCGAGGAAGACCCGGATCACATGGTAAAACTCGTGGTCGATGAGTGGGGCCCATGGTACAAGCCGGGGAGCGAAGCGACGCCAGGCGATCAATTGGAGCAGATGCCCACGTTGCGCGACGCGGTCTTCAGCGGCATGACTTTGGACACTCTCAACCGCCATCCTGAGAAAGTCGCGATGGCCAATTGTGCGCAGTTGATCAATTGCCTGAATAGTCTGTTCCTGGCCCACGAAGACCGTTTCGTGGTCACCCCTGTGGCGCACGTATTCGCAATGTATGCCGCGCATCAGGGAGGTCAAGCACTGCGCACAATCTTTTCGGCACCCACGATCAGTTACGATCGCGATAGCAAACAGACGTCCTTCTGGGGACTGAAGGGATCCGCGTCCCTTCGTCATAAGGAGTTAACCTTAACCGTAGTTAATCCGCATGTGGCCGATGGGCGCGACGCGGAGGTGCTTGTCAGAGATGCGCAGATCAACATGGCCGAGGCCACAGTACTCACGCATGCCGACATCCATGCCCATAATACGTTCTCTGAAAAGAATGTTGTGGCACCACAGTCCGCTAGCGTAGACATCAAAAGCGATGCATTGAACTTTCGATTTCCTCCGGCATCGGTGACAAAACTTACCATAAAACTCAGTTGAGGTCGGCCTTCGATCCACAACGTCGAATGGCCCAACTCTGCGTTTTGCTTCATCGGAGAAGATCCATGGGTAAGAGAGCATGCGCAATTCTGGCTGTTGTGGCAACCACAGTCCTCGGGGTTCTGCCTTCTTCAGGCGCGGAGAACAGGTGGCCGGTCGCGCGGGCTACAGAGTGGTACGCGCATCAACCATGGCTGGTAGGAAGCAACTTCATTCCAAGCACTGCCATTAATGAACTGGAGATGTGGCAGGGGGATACATTTGATTTGCCCACCATCGACCGCGAACTTGGCTGGGCGGAAAAACTGGGCATGAACACGATGCGCGTGTTCCTCCACAACCTGCTGTGGAAGCAAGATTCGGCGGGCTTTCTCCAACGCATGGAGCAATTTCTCGCCGTGGCCGATAAGCACCACATGCAAATCCTCTTCGTTCTTTTGGACTCCGTGTGGGATCCTCGGCCGCACCTGGGAAAACAGCGGGAACCGAGGCCACATGTTCACAACTCGGGATGGATGCAGGCCCCCGGGGCGGATCTATTAAGAAATCCGTCAATCTGGGACAAAGAGATCAAGCCGTATGTCATCGGGGTCATCGCCCATTTCCGTGATGATCGCCGCGTTCTGATGTGGGACCTGATGAATGAACCGGATAACGATAGCGTCCAGTACAAGGATCAGGAACTGGTCAACAAAGCGGAAATGGCGCTGCGCCTCCTCAAACAAGAGTGGACGTGGGCCCGAAGTGCAGGACCATCTCAGCCGCTTACCGGCGGCGTCTGGAAGGGAGATTGGTCCGAGTCAGGATTGAGCGAGATGGCGCGATTTCAGCTGGAGAATTCTGATGTCATCACCTTTCACTGCTACGACCGGCCCGATGTGATGAAGATGCGCATCGAGACTCTCCGGCGATTCCACAGGCCAATCATCTGTACCGAATATATGGCGCGCCCGCTGGGAAGCACGTTCGCAGCAATCCTGCCTCTGCTGAAGCGTGAGAGTGTAGGTGCTTACAATTGGGGTTTAGTCAGCGGAAAAACGCAGACAATTTACCCTTGGGATTCGTGGGAAAAATCCTATACTGGAGAGCCCGCACTGTGGTTTCACGATATCTTTCGCAACGACGGAGCTCCCTACAATCCAAAAGAAACCGAGTTCCTCAAGCAGACAATCAAAACCGCTAACTAGAAGTGGCTTGACATTGCGGTGAATTGGTATATCTTTGGCGCCTTGGGCCCGAACCCTGGGACCTGCCACCTGCGTAGTCTATGAGGTTGGCCGCGTGTGGCTCCCCTAACAGCTGACCTCACATCCCCAACCAGGAGGTTACCCATGGCTGCCAACCCGGTGATTTCAACCCCCGAACTGAGACTGGATCCGGAAAAAAAGGCGTCTGAAACCATTGTTCGGGCGAGCGGTCGGATTACGTCATCCACGTCCGCGAAGCTGGAAAATGCTCTTCGAGACCTGGTCTCTGAGAACAAGCGTGTTGTGCTCGAACTAACCGCCGTCGACTACATCGATAGCGCGGGTCTCGGAACGCTGGTCAGCATTTACATGCATGCGAGAAGGGCAGGTTGCGACCTGGAGATCGCCAATCCGAAACAGCGGATTCGAGATCTGTTCAGCCGCAGCAGGCTTTCTTCAGTATTCGAAGGGCACGAGGATTTGCTGGGGATGACTCCCGACTAATCGTCCGCAATCCGTTGGCGATTTCGGCACCCGGGCGGACGTGTGCTGATCTCCGTGAGCTTCCAGCAAACCCGGCAAATAGCGCACTGGATGCCCATTCTGGCGTACTTTGCACGCGGCCGCGGACGAGTTTTTGCTTGACAAAATCGATCTGCGGGTCCAAAGTTTTGCCCCAGGAAGGCTTGGCTCGTCGGGCGAATCAATGCGGGTATGGGCACGGTCGGCGATCCTGGGTGCGGCGATCTGTCGTTTCGACGGTTGAGATCCCTGACGTCTGTGTTTCATTCTAATTTTGATGGCCATTTCCCCCGGTGGCCATTGGAAGTTCTGTCACCGTGAGCCAATCCACACCTCTTTCCCCGTTATTGATTTAGAACCTTCGGCCAGGTTTTGACTCCGGTCGTGCAATGTGCCGGCAGTGCGGCCTGGGTAGTACCTCGCCTATTCAAGAAATTTGGGCCCCCGCAGCGACGTTCCGTAGTCAAGTCGACCTTTGCCAAAAATGGGGAGCACGCGAAATATGAAATCGCATTACTCTGAGCGCCCGGCCATCTTTTCCGGCCATATCGCCGTCTGCCTCGCCAGTGTTGATCTGGTGCCTTCTGATCGACCCGCTGGCTCCAAGGTGGCGGGACAAGACGTGATTACTCGTGTATCGGGGAGAGCCTGGGCCGTTTCCGAGGCCAAGCTTAGTGGTGCTTGCACGAGAGGGGCTTTCAACGGGGGGAGGGCGATATGAGGCCAACGCTTAAAGTTCAATTGCTGTCTCTGTGTGTTCTTCTCGGGACGCTTTCTACGGCGGCGCAATCGGGCTTCGCGCAAGCGGATCCTCCGCTCAATTTCGGCAACAACTTTTTCGTGACTGGCGATTACGTCGTGGCCGGCGCGCAGGGAATGACGTCACACTTGGCCAATGGCTTCGCCACAGGAACTTTTTCCATCCCTGACGCGAACCCGGGGATTCGCGGCACAACCACGGTTCCAAAAGGCGCCAATATCATTGCCGCCTTGCTCTACTGGCAAACGGTCGAGAAGGTTGGCGCGCCGGGATCGGGGCAGAATGGATTCTTCGGGCCGATCGTCAACAAGATACCTCAGCTATATGCGATAAGCGGCGTCAGCTTGCCGAGCCATAGCACTGTGTCTTTTAGTAGTGGCGGCTGCTCAGGCGGTTCGACGGGAAAGATTGTGTCGACCTATCGCGCGGATGTGCGTGCCTTCATGCCGGTTGATGTAAATGGGAACGTCCTGGTTGATTCGGCTGACGGCGTTACCTTCGAAGTGCGCCTGCCAAGCGTCGGCACCCAAACGCCACTCACTTTGGGAGCTACTCTTGTCCTCATCTATCGCGTCCTTTCCCCCAGCGTTCCGCTGAACGTGATTACGATTTACGACGGCGCCTTTGCGCCCAGCGCGACCACCACCTTGACCATGAGCCAACCGATTCAGGGCTTTTATCAGGCGGCGAATAGCCCGGTCTGGAAGCTGACACACATCGTCGGCAGCGGTCAGAGCAACAAGTTCGAAACCGCTTACCTAAGCGGCGGACAGAGGAGCGCCGAAGCGCTCCCCTCTCCTTATGGAGCCGGCCAGCCGGCATTCCCGGGTTGGTACGGCACCTGGGATAACACGACCTGGGTCTTTCCAGATTCGATCTATCCGCCGCCATTTGTAAATCCGTTGCAAGAAAATGACGATTCGGCAAATGCAAGTGTCGTGCCGAGCCCCAGCCAACAGGGATGCGTGTCATGGGGCGCGGTGATCCTCAGCACAACGGTTCGCGACGACAGCAAAGATGGCATTTTGCCGGTCTGGAAGAACAACAAAGGGTATACGGATGTCGCGACAGGGCAATTCGTATCCCTCGATGATCCCCTAGACGAGCCGAACACTAGCCAACAAGATATTTTCATCCAGATGGATCACGTGGTTGACGCGAACGGGGACTTCACGCCCGATCCGACCGCTGTAAAAATGGTGAAAGAGGCTTTCCTCGTCCACAACGTCCATCTGCACTTCACCGATGCCTCGCAGACTACCGGCATCGCTGGTGCGAATGTTATCAACGAAACGGCGTGCGCCGACCAACCGTTGGCCTCGCCACCTTACTACTGCCCATACCCTAACCAGATCGGAATCACCAGTTGGCGATACGGTTTTGAATTTGTGAAAGATCAGCCCCTCAACTACGCCAACGAAACCGACTGCGAGAACGCCACGAGTCCCCCGTGCGTGAGGCGCTTCCCGATCGCACAGAGGAACAGCCATCACTACGTAGTTTTTGGAGATACATTAGGCGCAGCGAATTGGACTTTCCTGGGCGGGATATTAACGAATTCCACAGGGACCACGGCGCCGGGAAGCGGAATCGTTTCCCAAGTGAATAACACAGTGAAGTTCTATACATCGAAGGGCCACGGGCTTACGGTAGACAATGCTAACCACACACTGGCCAATGGCCGAGTCACGGTGTCCAACGCGATCACCAATCCCAGTTTGAATGGCACGTTCTTCGTGACTAGTGTCAGTTGCCCCACGAATCCCGATACTGGCGTCCCGCACGATTGCTCTGTGACCAACAAAGCGGCAGGACCCTACATCTTCACGATAAGTATCGGCGGCAGTATGGTTACCAAGAACTATACGGTGAAGACGGACCCGGGCCTTGCGGTTGCCTCCGGGCAGGCCGGTCAAGGTTCAGGGCTTTCTGATGTGGGAGGCATGGGTACACTCGTTACGCTTGGCAAGTGGGGAGCTGATGCAACTGTATCAGCGAAGGCTGGCACGCTGATGCACGAGCTGGGGCATACACTTGGATTGACGCTCCATGGCGGCTCGTATTATGACGGGCTGGCGCCGGGTCAAGCCATTCCGGACTATCGCCCGACAATCGAGGCCAACTGCAAATCTAATTATCAGAGCGTAATGAACTACATGTTCCAAACCCGCCTCTTGGGAACTACGGGGGTTGTGGACTACTCGAGCCAGCAGCTGAGCAACTTAGACGAAACCAGTCTCGGCCCCATAACTGACAGCAGTGCGATTGCGTTCCCCACTACGGATTGGTATGACACGAAAGAAACCTTTGCCGCCTTCACTATCGCCATCGCCGCAAGCCCCACCGGCGCCACTGAAAGCGGCTCCGTCGTCACCATCACCACTCCATCCCCTCACGGACTCGTCGTCGGCGAGCAAGTCATCATCTCCGGAGTCGGCGTCAGCGGCTACAACGGCACATTTAACATCGTCTCGGTGGCCAACCCCACGCAGTTCACGTATGACACCAGTCCGGGGCTAGCACCGTCGGGAGGAGGCACCGCTTCCGCCTTCGCCATCGCCATCGCAAACCCCAACGGCGCCACCGAAAGCGGCTCCGTCGTCACCATCACCACCACATCCGCTCACGGACTCATCGCCGGCCAGTCCGTCACCATCACCGGAGTCGGCGTCAGCGGCTACAACGGTACATTTACCGTCGCCTCGGTGCCCGACAGCACGCATTTCACGTATAACGCCGTTCCCCAGTTGACCCCATCCGGGGGAGGCAGCGTCAAGAAACCGATAGGAACTGCGGCCACACACCACTGTGACGACACACCACTCAACAGTACTGATCCGCCGACGTACTTTTATCAGGGCGGGAGTCTAGTCGGTCCTGACGAACTCGAGATCCCGTGGTCGAGTACTACTCTGGACGCCAATTTCGAGGGCAATATGCCCGGCAGCGAGCATCCCTTCCGTGGCTACAACGATTGGACCCCCACGTTTAATACGGCAAACGGCCTGATAATTTCCCCGGCAGTTGACCCACGTCAAGTCGGCGCGACCGGCAGTAGCCTTTTGGGGCCAGGCGGGCTTTTCAGCGGCCCAGGCGGGCTTTTCAGCGGACCGGGAGGCCTTTTCAGCGGCCCAGGCGGGCTTTTCAGCGGACCGGGAGGCCTTTTCAGCGGCCCAGGCGGACTTTTCAGCGGCCCAGGCGGACTTTTCAGCGGCCCGGGCGGGCTTTTCGGCGGACCGGGTGAGCTTGATTTCAGGAACGCTCTATCGGTAACGCCTGCTCCGGCAAGCCTGATGGCATCGGAGGCAGTGTCACCGCGCACAATAACGCTGACCTGGACGGAACCGAACTTCCCGGCGACGGACCATAACAATGTCTACCGCTCTGCGGACGGAGTTAATTTCACTTTAATTGCGTCCGTTCCCGGCACTGCGCCTGGTACGCAAAATACATTCGCTGATAACGTCACCTGCAACCTGAATGGGTATAGCTATTTTGTGACTACAGTGGTGCTAAACACCTCGGTAACTCCTCCGCAACCGCAGGAGAGCACGCCCTCGAATACAGTGTCTGTCGGCCAGAGCAGTGAGAGGCTGACGGGCTGCTACACGGTAACGGGCTTCTCATCAACAGCCGCCGCGGTACAAGGGAGCCCAGCCACCGTGACCTGGACACTAACGGACGCCTCCAATACGGCTGGCGCCGCCGTTAGCAGAACAACCGCAAACACACTTGTCGTTACGGGTCCACTCCCGGGTAATTGCGCTAGTAGCGGTCACACTACATTGCTGGCGGACGGACTTGTATCCAACGCCGGCACTGTCGACAACGGCAGCACGGACGTCTTTACACCCAACGGAGATAATTTCACGTTTACATGGAACCGTACGGATGCGTTCTGCGCGGGTTCGTACACTTTCGAGCTGGATTTGGATCACGTCAATGGCGCCCCAGCCCAGACTCAAATGGCTGCGAATGGATTGCAGCTTAGCATTGACATTAACGACCAGGACACTCCGCACGTCACTACGCTAGCTCTTCCCGCTGGCACTGTAGCCGTTTCCTATAATCCCATGCCACTCACGGAAGATGGTGGAGTCGGAGCACTGACGTGGAACGTCACCGGCCTTCCGACTGGAATTTCGCAGCAGCCTGCCGGTTCCCCGACGCTCTCAGGCACGGCATGCTTTGCTGGCCAGTATCCTGTTAGCGCGATCGTCACTGACTCCGCTAGTCCGAAGCACAACTCGGGCTCGCAAGCTTTCACGCTGCAGATCAACCCGGGAGCTAGCACGACGGGCGTAACCTCGAATGTAAATTCGTCGGTCTTTCAACAGCCGGTAACGTTCACGGTAACTGTCGCCTCCACACCGGTGTCTTCTTGCACGCCGGGAGGAACCGTAACGCTTCTGGACGGAGGGAGTGCAATAGCTTCCAACCTGCCGCTCAGCGGCGGAACGGCGACGTTCATGACCTCCGCTCTGTCGGTTGGCGTTCACTCGATCACCGCCAGCTACAGCGGCGATGGGAATTTCAGTCCCAGCAATTCCAACAGCTCGCCCTATTCACAGACTGTAAACAAGGCGAGCACCCAGATTTCTAGTGTCTCAGTGTCGCCTTCTCCGGTGTACGTGAACCAGTCGGTCAGCGTGTCGTACGCGGTGTCGGTGGTCGCACCGGGAGGCAGTTCGCCAATTGCGCCAACCGGCAATATCACTGTCATGGCTAGCGACGGATCGACGTGCAGCGTTGCTCTGCCCGCACCCTGCATTCTCTCACCACCAGCGGCGACTGCCGGCAATGTGACGTTTACCATCACATACGCTGGTGACGGAAACTTCTTGGGTAGCGGCCCCGCCGCCAGCGGCTACACGGTACAGCCGGCCCCGACCCAAATTGCCTTCAACTCCATATCGCCGTCTACGCTTTTCGTGGGCCAGCCAATCACCGTCTTTTACACGTTCTCGGTGGTCGTGCCAGGAACAGGATCGCCAACCGTGCCGACCGGCAATATCAGTGTGACAGCCAGCGACGGATCCTCATGCGTTGCCATGCCCACTCTTGGCGGCGGAATGTGCACGCTATCGCCAGTACCAACTGCAGCCGGGAACGTGACGTTCGCAATCAATTACCCCGGTGACCATAACTTTGTTGCGAGCGGATACAACGGCAACTACAACGTTTACAAACTCGTGTTCACGACACAGCCGAGCAATACGGGAGTCGGCAATACCATAACGCCCGCGGTTCAGGTTACGGCGGAGGACAGCACTGGCGCCACGCTCACGGCTTTCGGAGGCGGAATCACAGTGGCTAAAGGCTCAGGCCCGGGAACCCTTTCCGGTACTCTTACGCAGAACGCGGTAGCCGGCGTCGCCACGTTCCCCGACCTGAGCATCAACAAAGTGGCAACCGGGGACACGCTTGTGGCTTCGCCCGCTGGTGGTGTTCCCGCCGCGACCTCAAACGCGTTTAACATAACGCTCGCGTTGAACTACACCCAACTTCAGCCGACGACGACGCCCGGTCTGCGTTGCTGCGGGGCAATGGCCTATGATCCCATTAGCATGTCTACTCTGCTCTTTGGCGGAACACAGACCTTCGACAATATCAGCTACTCGATTATGAACGATACCTGGCAGTTGAAGAACGGCCAGTGGACCCAGCTATCTCCAGTCACTTCCCCACCGGCACGTTCCGGTGCGGCAATGGTCTACGATGCTGCGCACAACAACATCGTGCTGTTCGGCGGCACGACCGGATCGTCCGATCTCAATGACACTTGGATTTGGAACGGATCAACGTGGAGTGCAACTACTCCGCTGGCAACTCCGCCTGGACGACGATTCGACTCGCAAGGAATGGCCTACGACCCGAATATGCAGGCCGTCGTCATGTTTGGCGGTATCGATCACACAAGCACCATCTTTTACAATGACACATGGGTATGGAACGGGACAACCTGGACGCAGATGAACCCGACATCCAGTCCGTCGGCACGGCGCACTGTGTTGGCTACCGACCCGTCAGGAAACGTCATGCTGTTTGGGGGCGGGGGTCCTTCAGGCGCCTTAGCCGATACTTGGGTATGGGGCGGAACTAACTGGAACCAGCAATCTCCAGCGACGTCTCCGGCAGCACGAGATCTTCACAACATGGCGTTCAATCCAAACGTCGGCGCAGTGGTCTTGTTTGCCGGCGGCGGTGGTTTGAATGACGTGTGGAGTTGGGACGGCACCACTTGGACTCAGGTGACTCCAGCTGCAGCGGCGCCGCAACGCTACGCCTTTGGCATGGACTACGACGGTGCCGCGAACGCCATTTTTGTGTTCGGCGGATTCACTACCAATGGCCCAGCGATAAATGATACGTGGGAGTTTACTGTTTCACCGTAGCCATCTACCAAACTGGCAATGTGCGGTGTGACGGCGTTGCAGGTGCCGTTGAGTTGGACTGCCAACGTGTCAAACACCGTGGTTCGCTATAACGTGTACCCCGGCCCGATGACCGGCAAGTTCGCGTCACAGGTGACGGTGACTGGTTACACAGACACTGGCATAGCATCCACACAACGTATTATTCCGTTGTAACGGCTGTCGCCGGGAACGGAGAGCGCGTACTCGAATTAGGCATTCGCGACTCCGCAATGAACAGATGTTAATCAGTAGCTACTGCCCCAGAGCTTTGCGAACTTCTGCAACTATCGGATCTTCGGTGGACTGTCCCCGGATGCTCAAGTATGTGCGGTACGAATCGGCGAAGGCGGGAGTTTTCAGGGCTTGCCTCACGCGTCCCTGATAGTAATAGACATGGGGAAAATAGCCGTAGGTCGGCATGTCGTTCATCAAAAGCTCGA
>Ga0307478_10000491_pt1 | contig 40549 bp, 30 predicted proteins | sample atmos_gasesECM4C_2_FD_203713 | JGI IMG/M metagenome (GOLD analysis project Ga0307478, IMG submission 203713) | Hardwood forest soil microbial communities from Morgan-Monroe State Forest, Indiana, United States - atmos_gasesECM4C_05 | ecosystem: Environmental > Terrestrial > Soil > Temperate...
AGAAAAGGCGACGCTGCTTTACAGTCGCCGACCTTGGAGTCGGCACACAGTTTGTAGTTTCCGCCGTTGCCGTCACGAAAGGCTTGCATACGCACAGCTGACGGATTCCCAGGAGTAAAGTTTCCTCCCGGCCATCCCCCCGTTGAACCAACCAGGGCATTACGGGTAAATGTGTAGCTGGAGAAGCAACTTTTCAGCACGCCCTCCGGCCCTTGCTTTTGAGGCTGGAACGCGCAATTCTTCGGACCACCGCCCGACGAGATAATGCCAACGGTTCCGGACGCCACAAGATTATTGGTAAAGATAAAGTTGATAATCTTCTCTCGGTCCACATCCGCGCCAAAAGTAAATAAATTCGTAGGAGGAAAACCCGTGACATGATCGATGCTAACGTCGCGCAGCGCGGGCATTTTCGAGGTGATTTGGAACAGGACTCCCAGGCCACCGTAGGCCTTCCCTCCCATGTCATCGAAGACAATATCGTGAATGCTGTAGCGCTCTCCTCCGCTGGCGGCTCCGCCCGAGTCGGAAAGCCCGGTGCCGATCATCATGCCATTCGCCGCGTGGCTGACGCGGCAGAATCGCAGCGTTAGATCCGTGGTTCTGCAAAGCGGACAGTGATTTCCCTGGTTCTTTGGAGTGAGCAGAATGGCGAATCCGGTCTGCGTAAATCCGCCCCACGCGTTTTCCAGGACATTACCCTCAAAAAGAATTCGCTGCCCATTCTTCAGCTCGAACAGATTCTTGACGATGAAGGGCTTCCCAGACGTTCCGCCGACAAAGCCTGGGCTCCCCGGCCTCCAGGTCAGAGGCTTGAAAAGATAATTGCGGCGAATCTCGATATCAGCCGGCGTCAATGTGGCCGACCCGCCGCCGAAGAGAATGTTTTCTCCAGCAGCCTCGAGGAAATTGTTTACGATCTTATAAGGCCCCATCGGAAAATCGCCCAGCCCTCCCGCGATGGTCTGCGCATCGCTACAACTTCCCGTGATAGCAACACAATGAAAATCGGTGAGATAGGAGTCCACCACAGCAACATAATTACTCGTGCCAAGCGCGATTCCGCGAGTGGTTTCGTCCTGCGCTGTGCCATGAATCCAATCGCGGTCGAAGACAATGTGATGATTGCTTCCCTTCCCTGCCATTGCGATCACGTTGTAAACCGTGTCAGGAGACTCGCGCGTAATCTCCACGCCAAGGAACCGATAGTGATTCGCTCCATCTTCCAGGGTCACAGTCGGCGTGCTTGGGCCGGTCGAGACCAACTTGGCCATCACGTTCTTTGGCGATGGGCAGGTATATGCAGGCCTTCCCGGAAGCGACGCGACGCCCGCGTAGCAAGGTGTGATTCTGGTGCCTTCTGGAGGCAGGGTGCGGTCTTCCGCGCTGGTACGCACGATAATCCAATGCGCATCGTCGCACTTCTTCGCGGGCATCGTAAAGTTGCCGACGAATCGTGCACCACTTTGCAGAAGGATGATGTCGCCGCAGTGAGCATCTTCGAGCGCGGACTTCAGTTCCGCACCGTCCTTCACGGGGATAGATTTCCCCGGCGCAGAAGTGTCGGCCAAACTGCTATTGACATAAACGCGGGGAAGTTCCGCCGGTCCGTCGAACTTGGCGCCGTTCGGAGCCTGTGCGATTGCGGACAAACATCCACAGAACAATAGAATCAGGCCCGCATGAATCCGGAAGAATAAAAGTTGCACACGACCTCCAACGACATGACTTAGATGAAAAGACAGCGGGCTCCGACACTCCAGTTTTGCACGCTCAGTGCAAAAAGCCGGACGGCGTAAAAGCAGCTCTCAGCGCGCCGGTACAACTTTGGCCCCTGCGCCTGCTACAGACTCTCCAGCCAGCCAGTCCGCCATTCTCCCAACATTGTCGGCGCCCGCGTCTAGTCGCAAACTGGCCTTCACTTGGTTGTAATGCTGGGTCACGTAGATAAGCTTCTGAGACATGTCGACGGCGTCCATGTCGTTGTAAGTGACTACGCCATCGGGCCTACGACGATTTTCGCTGGCCACGACCGGCACCCCCAACGCGATCGACTCTAAAACCGAGGCGGCAACGCCATCGCACGCCGGTGTGCGCAAATAGATGAAGCAACGGCTCAGCAGCGTGAGAAACTGGTCATGAGTCAGGCTCCCCAGCAGCAACAGGCCTTCTCTTTCCTCCGCCGGCCAGTTGCTAACATACTCCTTCATCCCCAGCAACTCCTTTTCAGGGAAGCCCAGCCAAATGAATCCCGCGTGCGGCTGCGCTTTGCGATAGAGCTTCATGCCTTCGCGAAGAACATCCAGGCGATACTCCGGACGAAACGCTAAATACGAAAAAACCAACAGTCGCTTCTTGCGGAGAAAAGTCTCCGCTTCGTCCGGCAGTTGAACCTGAGCATACTTCAGATACTGCGGCGAGAAAGTTGCGATGGTTTCCACTTTACTGGACGCAATACCGTAGCCCTCGATCGCCTCCTCGATGGGCCGGCTGTCACATGCAATCGCACCCGCCGTCAAAAATAAAACGTAGAATGCCCAATGCACCCTGCTGTTATCGTGGCGCGGGAAATAATCCTGCGAGAGCCCTCCATGAAACGTCAGCAGCGCCGGACGAAAAAACAGTCGTCCAGTCAGCGCGACCGCGAATGCCAGCCAGTATCCCTTCCGTGACATGCCATTGACGTGCACGTTGAGGCGGTATCCGCGCAGTGAGTAAATGCAGATCTTCCTCAGGTAGTCCGCACCATCCTGTACGTCAATATATTCCGCACTCTTAATCTGTCGCCCTTCGTTAATCTTGAGCACCTCACAGACATGCCCGCGGCGGCGCAACTCCTCCGTCACCAATTTGGTCTGGATCGCCCAACCGCACATTGGTGGCGGGTAATTTCCGATCTGAAGTATCTTCGCGGGTTGTCTCATCATTCGATCGTTCGCGTGTACTCTTCAGAACCGTGATAGATCGTGGGAAGCGAGCAGCTTCCCGAAGGGCGCTTTTTTCTTAAGCCGCAGCTTCGTTTCGAAATAGCGCTCGTAGAGCAGGCGCATGCCCCTCAGTGATGCGCCAGAAGATGCTGCGCGAGTAGGAGCTTTGCGGGACAAAGCTGGCTCGCCGGAATTTTCCACGGCATACCCAAGCTGATCGAGGCTGGGTCCCAGCAGTATCTCAACCCGCTGCAGCAGATCAGCCGTGAGACCAGTTTTCCAACGCTGTACCGGATTAAATTCCCCCTCTTTCATTTCCTCTAGGAACGAACTATTTGGTTTGCTCACCGAACCGATCGCAACTCGTTCAATTTTCTCGTAGTCGAGATCCTGTCCTATGAACTCCCCAAGAGTTTGCAGAACTGTAGGCGGGTCCCGCACCAACTCTTCATAGCGAACCTCGATGTAGTCGGAGCCTAAACTGCAACCGTCTTTGCGGCCTTTTCGCACAATCCAATCCCAATACAAAGCTGCCACCTCGAGAGTTTTTCGACGATCCCAGGCAAACGGCTTGATCCACCCCTGTTTTTCCAGCGACAGCGCCACGTCTCTACCGTCGCGGATGATGTGAATGACTAGAGCCTCGGGAATCGTCCGTTTGATGCGCTGCAGATAAAGCAAGTGTTCGGGCGTGCAATCGGCCCAGCGCTCCACGCCCTGGCACCGAGCCATCGATTGCATGACAATCCGCAAAAAATCTCCGCCGCTGCGGCACTTCGCCATCACCTCTTCGCTGATTTCATTCCAATCGAGTCCAGTGCGCCGAAATAATTCCGTCTCTCGCCACGCCGCCAGCAGCCTGCGCCGGTTCGCCGCGTGACTTAACCCTCCAAAGCGTGGCTCGAGCAAATTAAAAACCTGTGATTCCGCGCGATAAACCGCAAAATTCCCGGAAGAAAGCAGCATGTGGTAAAGCAGCGTGGTCCCGGACCGCGGACAGCCCAGCACAAATACTGGCGCTTTGCTTCTGGCCTCGTCGGGAGTGCTTTCCGTGCTCAGTTCTGCTTTCTTCATAGTCAGTGAGCCATTGCTGGCGTGTGCACTGCCCGGCGTTCCTCGAATTTGAGTTGAGGTGGAACCGGATGCCCGTTTTCCCGCTCCAGGTAATTGCGATGCCACCATTCGAGGATCAGCATCTTCCACAGCACACCGGAACGATTGCGCCGCCCTCGCACATGCTCATCCACTAACCCACGCACCGCCTCCGGCCGAAAATACCCACGCTGCAAGGTGCGCGGTTCAGTCAAGATGGAAAGAAACTTCTGTTTCAATTCGCCCCGCAACCAATGTTCCAGCGGCAATTGAAAACCTTGCTTGGGACGGTGCAATAATTCCGCCGGAATCCCCAGCCGCTCCGCCAGGCGTTTCAGTAAATACTTTCGCGTAGAACCACGAAACTTCCATTCGATGGGCAATGCAGCCGCCCACTCCACAAATTCATGGTCCAGCATCGGCACTCTTAATTCGAGCGATGTCGCCATACTCATTCGATCAACCTTGGTAAGGATATCGCCCACCAGGTAAGTCTTGGTATCCAAATAGAGAAGGCGGCTCAGATCATCCTGCGCCCCCGGCGCTTGATCGAAATAGTTCTGAAACTGCTGCAGCGGGTCTGCCATCCGGTTAGCAGCCGCGAGGAAATCTTTGCTGAACAGAGATCTTTCGCGATGCAGCGCAGGCAGGAATGTCACGCTGTCGAGATACCGGTCGCGCAAGTTGAGTGAAGCGTTCCACGCCAGGTTCTTGCCGTAGAAGCCCGCCGGCAAGTTGGGGTGCAGCATTTGCCGGTAAAGTCTTCCTGTCCACTGCGGAATATTATCGAAACGCTTGCGTTGCATGGCTACGGCGTAGCGGTCATAGCCTGCGAACATTTCGTCTCCACCATCGCCGGTCAGCGCCACCGTGACGTGCTGCCTCGCCATCCGGCAGACAAAATATGTCGGCAGCATGGAGGAATCCCCGAACGGTTCCTCGATCATGCTTGAAAGATAAGCGATGGTCTCTTCGATGTTCGGGCTTACTACCATCTCGTGGTGTTCGGTTCCGAACTGTTCTGCCACCGCTCGCGCATATGGCGCTTCGTTGAAGACATCCTCGGCGAATCCAATCGAGAAAGTTTTGACTGGAGTTGAACTCGCGTGCGCCATCAGCGCAACCACAATTGAGGAATCCACACCTCCACTAAGCAAAGCCCCCAAGGGAACTTCACTCATCAGGCGAATGCGCACGGCCTCCGCCAACTTCGACTCCAACATCTCCAAACATTCGTCCTCGGATTTCGCTGTGGAGCTACCGTAGGAGGGAACGTCCCAGTACGAACGAATCTTAAAATTATCTCGCGAATACTCCAAGACGTGCCCGGGCGGCAGCTTCTTGATAGCCTCAAACGCGGTCAGCGGGTCCGGAACATAGCCAAAATAAAAATACTGGAGTAGCGCCTCGGGGTTCGGAACTGCCAACTCCGGGGCCGCAGCCAGAATCGCTTTGATCTCTGAACCGAACAACAGCCTGCCATTGTGAAGTGCATAGTGAACAGGCTTTTTTCCCAGCCGGTCACGCGCCAGCAGAAAAGACTTCTTCCCTTCATCCCACAGCGCGATCGCGAACATTCCTTGCAGTTTGCGGACGCAATCCGCGCCCAGTTCTTCGTAGAGGTGAACGATTACCTCGGTATCGCTGTGAGTGTAGAAGTGGTGCCCACGCACTTCCAGTTCAGCGCGCAGTTCAAGATAATTGTAGATTTCGCCGTTGAAGACCGCCCATATCGCACGGTCTTCGTTGTGAACGGGCTGCTGGCCACCGGCAATATCGATGATGCTCAATCGTCGCATGCCCAAGCCAACCGCGCCTCGAACATACAAACCTTCGTCATCGGGACCGCGGTGCATGATCGCCTGGCACATGCGGTGTACGTCCGCGGCCTCAACCGAATCCTGGTTTCGGCCTACGATTCCGGCTATCCCGCACACGATTCGGCCTCCGCTGCTGGCTGCAGGGAATCGATTTCCTGCGACGCGGCGGGCTTGCGCCCTCGCACTGCAACCGGCACGCCGCCCACCGTCAAATCTTGTAGCCCACAACTCTCAAACCAGCGGAACACTTGCTCATACGTGTGCTTTGATTGATACCATGGGGAATACCAGTCGAAAGTATCCAGCACCCGCCACTGCGGATCGGCATTGAACGACATCGGAATCATGTAACGTAGCGCTCCGCTCAAAGGTCGTCCAGCCAGCGGAATTTTGCGCAGCAGCCAATGCACACCGTAGAGAGGAACAGCCGCTTGACAGACCTTATGCAGCAGCCGCGGAGACATGCGGCGCGTCACCTTGCGATACACATCGCTCATGCGATACCAGGGGTTGTAGGCGCTATAAAGCCAGACCACGAGCGTACCCTCCGGCTTAAGAAAACGCGCTAAACCTTTCACCGCTCGCTCGCAATCCGGAGTGTGATGGAGGACACCCAGGCTATAGATGTAGTCGAAACTCTTCGGCGCAAAAGGGAGGAAAAAGGCGTCTGCTTGCAGAATCGAAGCGTCTCGATCCGCAAGGTTGCTCGCTGCAGCTTCCACGGCCTGGCTCAGGTCAATACCCACCACACGCGCGCCCCAGCGAGTTACCACTTCCGCATAGCGGCCCATGCCGCAACCTACGTCGAGGACCAACTTCCCTGCCAAATCCTCCGGCCTCAACCGCGTCTTCAGGACGAAATCCTTTTCCGAACGCTTGCTATTTTCGTCGTCGAGTTGAGTTGTATTGTGCTTCAGCCACTGGAATCCGAAACTTCCCGTGTAGAACTGTTGGTCGACAAAACGAGGCACGCCCTTGACGATAGGGTAGTGTTCTGAACAGCTAAGGCACACCAGCGCATCATTCTGCCGTCGCAAATCGGACTGACACTTCAAGCAGCGGAGAATCGCAAGAATTTCTCTAGCGAATTTGCCACCTGTTTGATCTGGAATCTGTCCCATGCTCTAGTATTTCGATGTGGTATTCTCGACCTCAATCCAAGACCTGAACCGCGTTTCACCGTCTGTTCATGCTGTTAGGATATCGTCCATTCATGAACGATCCTCTTAATCTTAAATCAGGCGCAGGCTTCTCTCCGCTGCGCCTGTTTTTCATTCTTCTGATCCTGGGTTTTGGATTAAGAATGGCCTTCGGCATCGTCCGCTTTCGCGGCGATCTCCTTCACCTCACCGGACCAGCCTTCATTACCAGTTGGAGCCACGACGGCCTGGAACACGTGCTCATTGCGAGGGCTATTCTCTCAGGCGAAGGTTACATTATGGATAATTTTCCGCTCCCGCCGGGAAAACACGTCCGCTACGCCGGACAGGATGCCCTGTTCAAAGCGCCTCTCTATCAGTATTTTCTCGCCGGGGTTTTTGCGATTTCCGGCTTTTCTTTCAAGCTTTTTTTTCCGTTGCAGGCGCTGTTTGGGGGGCTTACTTGCAGTCTTCTCGGACTCATTGCCTGGGAAACGTTCAAGAGTCCAGGTGCGGCCTTACTCGCGGGAATCGCGGGCGCGATTCACCCTGTGCTGGTTAACGCGGCCTCCCAACCCTACAACGAGGATGTTTTCTTCTTTTTTTTTATCGCTGCAATCTGGGTCTTTCTTGTATGGTTTCGCACGCGGGAAATCAAATGGGCCATAGCCTGTGGAATTATGGTCGGCCTATGCACCTTGACGAGGGAGAGCGGCATTCCTCTGCTGGCTGCAATGGGAGCGATCAGTATTCTTTCAACTCCGCGTGATTTCAAAGCGTGGGTGGCGTGCGGCGTCATCGCACTCAGCGCCTTCGCTGTTGTTGCACCCTGGACGCTCCGCAACTACATTCGCTTTCATGCTTTCATTCCAGTCGCGGCCATCGTGGGGGAAGACCTGGCAACCGGAAACAACGACTGCGTCGCCATGGAAGGCTTGTTCACTTCCTACTGGTCGGAGGGTCCCTGCGTTGACTTAAACAGGCAAATTATTGCGGCCCGCGCATTAACCCCCATGTTGGATCTTCCCGCCGGCGTCCAATACGACCGGCTCTCACGGCACGTAGCAGTCCAGTTCATCACCAAACATCCCCTAGCCTACGTGAAACTGGCAATTCGGCGGCTGTGGACCAGTCTACTGCCGTTTGCTCCCCGAGGAAATCAGCGGGGGTACGAACGGATCGTTCTCACGCTCTACTGGCTTTTGATATTTCCCGCAGGAATCATCGGACTATTCTTGCGACTAAGACGGCCCGAACCTCGGACTCTTTTCCTCGCGCTGGTAATTGCCCTTAGTTTCTTATCGATCATGGCCGTTCTCTATTGGTCCGATCTTCGTTTTCGAATTGGCATTGATCTTCTCCTGGGATGCTTCGCAGCATGGAGCTACGACCGCGTTTGGAGCGCGCGAACGAACTCGAGCCATTTGACCGTTGCTGTGTGAGCTGCTTTGAACCGCGATTTTTCATCGAAAATTAATATACGGTCGGCAGTGTTTCCCAAGAAATCGATATAGAAAAACACCCATGTTCGTCTAAGATAGACGGGCAATTTGGAGGCGGGGTACGCATAATGCCGAGGCCTTTATGGGACGAATGGATGGGTCGCAAGGCTACTCGGCGATTAGCGCGCAAGATTTTGCCTGATCTGCGCTGGAATCAGGAAATCTGGGGTGAAACGGTACGAGAGCAGCTAACCAGCCCCGTCCGCTGGCTGGATGCGGGCTGTGGCTGGCGTCTCCTGGACAAGGATCTCGATCCACTGGAAGATGACTTGGTCCGCCGCGCCGGCACGGTAGTCGGCGTCGATCTCGACCTTCCCCACTTAGGCAAACACGTCAACTTCTCGCTGCGCGCTTGTGCATCGCTCGCTGCGCTTCCCTTTGCTGACGCCAGCTTCGACCTGATTACTTGCAACATGGTGGCCGAGCATCTTCCCGATCCCTCGGCGATTTTTCAGGAAATATCGCGAGTTCTCGCCACTGGCGGCGTTTTCATGGTACACACTCCCAACACTCGGAATTACCTGGTTTTCGCGAATATCCTCGCGAAGAAGCTCCTGCCACGCGATCTCGTTCTGAAGTTGGTGCATGATGGCCGAGAAGAGGAGGACATTTATCCCACTTACTACCGGGCCAACAGCGAGCGTGCGCTCCGCCGCCTCGGGGATTCTGTGAAGCTGCAGCCTCATTTTGTACGCTTCCTGACTCAGCCACAGCCCTATACCCGATTCTTTGCGCCAGCCGCTTTCTTTGAGCTTCTCTTTATGCGAGCGACCATGACGCGTCCGCTGAATCGCTTTGCTGCGACGATCATGATGGGGTTCCGAAAACCCTATACAAAACCGGCCGGCTGCGCCGCTTGCGCGGCCTAAAGCCTACGATGGAGGCTAAAGTACATAGCGAATATGCCAGCTTTCGTCTAAGATAAACGGCATTCAGTCAGCGAGGAGAGTTCGATATGTCGCGTAGTGGAAAAAATCGTGGGAAGGGAACTTTGTTGGAAAGCACCCTCGCGTTGGCCTTGATGGGTATCGTCGCCGGAGCCGCGGGAGGCCTTGCCATCGGCATTGTCACCGGTTCTCATTCCTCCAGCGCCGCGCCCAGCACCGCAAGTCCTCTGAAGTAAACACTCGCTAGAAACGCTGCCTCAAACTTAACGGCGCCGCCTGAACCGTTCCCACGGCGGGTGCTGTCTCGGGAAGTTTTGGGCCTGTCAGCCAGCTTCTTATCGGCTTGCGTTCTTCCTTCACGGTCACACCCGTTTCACTGCACAGGCGAAGCAAAGCCGTCGTGTAACCGACCATAAAATACGGAAAAAGTTGATACGCAGTACTTGCGAAGGCCGCGCCCACAAGATAGCTGGCAAACCCCGCCCAGAGAGCGCTGGTATACATGCGCACGTCTGAGTCCGCTGCGTAGAGCGCTGTGCTGCGGATCTTAATCAGATTCCTGAAACATTCGCGCATCACCAGAAGAAACAATATAAGCACGGGGATTCCGCATTCCGAGCTCAGCTCCGTATACGTGTTGTGCGTAACGTGCCACAGATCCGTGTAGCTTGCGAACTGACCAGGCCCTACTCCGAAGATCGGGCGTTTCGCGGTGGTTTCGAGACTCAGGATCAGAATTTCTAGCCGGGCTTCCTTGGCGTCGCCATAAACTTCCACGTCGTTGGAGAAAATGCTCTTGATGCGATCGCCGTAACTCTGAGGCCCCACGACCGCCAACGCCAAAATGCAAAAAGCAGCGCCCACCAGCAGGTAATAGCGTTTGTTTCGTATCCCAAATTCCCACAAACTAAAAACTATAGCCACCGCCAGAGCGAGAAATCCTGAGCGCGAATAAGTGAGCATCAGACCGCGCCCCATGACGAGAAGACCGAAAAACCACAGCACTTTCTTTAGTGGATTCTTCTCCAACATCAGGAACATCAAACACAGCGGAAAATTCAACGCGATGTTCATGGCGAGGTCGTTAGGATTATCGAACACACCTCCCAGCACACCGCCCATTCTTCCGCCCTTGTAGATCAGCACCGAGACAAGGGTCATCACTGCAACCGACGCCGCTTGGATGAAAATCAACCGCTTAAGTTGGCTCAGGGAATCGACGACGAGGCCCACCAGTAGGGCAACGATTAGGGCCTTCGAACATTTATCCAGCACGACCGACAGCGCTCCGCTGATGTAAAAGGAGAACGGAACGCAGAGAGTTTGCCAGGCGAGCATGGCGGCCAGAAGCTTCAACTCCCGCGGCCATTTTGCAAACCTTGCCCGCCCACGGATGCCAAATAGCAAAGCAAGAAGAGCGACGCCACCGAGGATTTTTTCAATCGGGATAAAGCCGAGCGCGTGGACAAAATCTTCCGGCCGGGCAAAATACAGGAACGAAAATGCCACCAGCGCTCCATACGCGAGCGCGTTGGAGTTCTTTGCTTTCGGTTTCTGAAAACCTAAGGCAAGCGTGGCCATTAAATACTCCGCACCCCCATAAGTAACGCCGGACTGTGCGATCGGAAAACTAAGAATTCCATACTGCCTTCCTCCCAGTTACAAAGTGAGTGAAGGCGACTACCGCTGCGACGTTCAAAACCACGAAAGTAAGCGCGGCATCCGCCACGCGAGAAACCGCGCCTGGCTTAAGTTTCAGCATGCCCAGCACCGCCAGTAAATAAAAGGCCAACTGCACTCCCAAGGCAACGCGGTAGAGCGGATGCGCCAGCGCAATCGAAGACAGCAGCGCTGCAAGTAAAGCGAACGGCACCAGCAGGCGCATCAGTTTGTGACTAATAAATTCGAAGAGAATCGGATTTGCTCCGCTCAAGAGCCACGGCGCGAGTTGCAGCAACTGATAGTTGCCGCTCAACGTCCGCACCTTGCGGCTGAATTCTCGCGGTGCACCGAGACTTGGAACGTCCCATGCTCTGGCGCGCGTATCGAAAATCACTCGAAAGCCCTGGCGCACCACATGCATGGGTAAATACACATCGTCGAGAATCGTCCGCTCGGGAAGCGAAACCAATAGATTCCGCCGCACTGCATACAAGGCGCCGGTGGCGCCGACCACGGATCCCGAAGCCGACTCCAATTCGCGGATCGCTTTTTCAATTTTCCAGTAGAGGCCCATTCCGCGCGTCACTTCTCCCGAATCAAAATCCCCTAACATCAACTCGCCGCTGACCGAACCAACGTTCGGATCGGCAAAATTCTCTATCAACCGGCGGATCGCGCTGGATTCGATTCGTTGCCGCGCATCCGTAAAAACCACGATTTCTCCCTCAGCCCAAGCAATCGCATCGTTCAGCCCGCTAGCCTTCCCGCTCGAGAGCTGATTCATCACCAGCCGCACCCGCGGATGATTCGCGTAACCCCGAAGAATCGCTTCCGTCCTGTCCGTAGAGCCGTCAGAGACCACAACAACTTGCCACTGCTCGCCGGGATAGTCGAGATCCAGCAGATTGCGAAGTTTATTTTCCAGAACCTGCTGCTCGTTGCGTACTACCATCACGACCGATACTGACGTCTCAAAAGCACCGCGCAGCGGCGGCCAGGGACTTATCCGTGCCCGCAACCATAACCACATCAGATACCCCACATACGTGTAAGCGACCAGAGCCACCGACCACCAGAACACCCACGTCATTGCCCGCCCCGGCCGAGCAGCACAATCTTGATGGTCTGGAACATGATCAGGAAGTCCAGCCCAAGCGACGCATTTTTGATGTAGAAAAGGTCGTACTGCAGCTTCTCCCGCGCATCTTCCAGTGTATTGCCATACTTGTACTGCACTTGCGCCCAACCGGTAATTCCCGGGCGCACCACATGGCGCACACCGTAATAGGGAATCTCCTTGCTGAGCCAGTCGACGAATTCCGGCCGCTCCGGCCGCGGACCTACAAAATGCATATCACCCTTGAGCACGCACCACAACTGCGGAATCTCATCAAGGCGCGACGAGCGCAGAAATTTGCCAACTTTCGTGATGCGCGGATCGTCATCCGCGGCCCAAGTCGCGCCGGTATCCGCTTCCGCGCCGTCACGCATGGTGCGAAACTTGTAACAGTAAAACGGCTCGCCACGCCGCCCCACCCGCTCCTGCCGGTACAACGCTGGACCGGGAGAACTCAGCTTTACCGCCAGCACAATGAAAGGAATCAGAGGCAGCGAGAGCAATAAACCCACGAGGGCGACCGAAAAGTTCAGCACTCGCCGCACCAGCCGAAAGAAATCGCTAAAGCGAAAACCATCGGCAAAAATTAACCAGCTCGGGTATAACTGCTCGACTTCAATTCTCCCTGAAATCCTCTCCAACCACGAGGTAGCTTCTTCGACCTTCACGCCCGTCAGCCGCAGGTCCAGCAATTCTTCCACCGGCAAAGTGCCGCGGCGGTCGAGCATCGCTACGATGACTCGATGCACGCGCTTGGCATGGACAAGGGCGAGAAGGTGCGAGGCTACACTGTCGCGGGTCAATTCGCCGTCGACATTTCCGGTCCAGCCGACCACTTCGATGCCCAGAGCCGAACGCTGCCGCAAACCCCGGACTAGCCGCTCCGCGCGCTCTCCCGTACCCAAAACGTACACACGCTCCCGCAGGAACGGCTGCTTGACCATCCAGGAATAAGCGGTCCGCCAGCAAAACAGCATAATGGTGAGAATTAGAAGTCCTGCAAGAGCCGAACCGTTCCCAGGCAAGAGATTGGGAAAGGCAAAACCCACCGCGGAGAGAGCCAGCGCAACTACGCCCAGCACCAGCAGTATGCGGAAAACTTGATCCCACTTCTCGCCAAGGTTCGCAGAATCGTAGAGGTCGAGCCAGTGGGAAAGCAGCAGCACGACTCCGGTCACTGCAAGAATCTTGAGGTACCCACCTTCGACATTCAGGAGCAGCCAGCTGTCCTGGCTCTGCCACATCGTACCCAGCACAAACGAAACCCAAACGATGAGTGCCTCACCTGCCAGAAGAACCAGGGTTCGCAGCGGGTAATACACTTTGAAAAGCCGGATCACGTTTCCCTGCCCCTAAGACTCGTTTCCCCAGTGACTGGTCTTTAACACTAAGACCGGTTTTTACGATTTCGACTCGCTCGCATTCTTTCCGTCGCCATCGTAGTAATACCGCGTATACGGGATCGCCGCACCGTCCGTGCCATTCAGCACTACTCCCACCAGGGCTTGATCTGGAAATTCCATTCGCGCCCGGCGCGCCATGTCGACCGGCGTGGCGTTGGAGCGCACTACCATGAGCACTCCGTCGCAGACTTTGGCCAGCACGCCGGCGTCGGAAACCGGCACGGCCGGCGGCGAATCGATGATGATCCAATCGAAAAGAGCATCGATTCGCTGGAGCAGTATCTTGAGCCGTCCGTTTGAGATCAACTCCGCAGGATTCGTGATCTCCTTGCCGCTCGGAATTAGAAACAGACCTTCCATCGGTCCTTGCTGCATGATCGAAAACTCGTCACTGCTTCCAAGCAGATAGTCAGCTAGCCCGGGGGATGAGGTTGTGCCGAGCATGAGGTGCAGGCGAGGACCGCGCAGGTCGGCATCGACCAGCAGCACACGGCGCCCATGCTGCCGCACCAGCACCTGCGCCAGATTCGCCGCCGTGAAAGACTTGCCCTCTTTCGGCAGCGCGCTGCTTACCAGAATCTTTTTGAGGGGCATCTTCTCGCGTGTGGAATAAAGCCGCGAGCGCAGGGTGCGAAATTCCTCGGTGCCCCGGGCCGCGTCGTCGCCATTGAAAAACAGCATGGTCTTTGTGTCAGGCTTCCATTGCAGTTGCTGGCAGCGCGATAACAAGTTCTCCAGGCTGAACGGGCTGGCAAATGAAGGCATCGCAGAAGTGAGAGGAACGACGTCCGCGTGTCCGTCTCCAGGGTGCTGTCCCCCCTGAGCCATTGGCGGACCCGCTGCGAAGCTCGATTCGGCGGGAGCCTGCAATTCCGCCCGCTCCTGTTCCGCCTTTTTCAGCGCTTCGTGAATTCTGCTCATATCTTCCTTTCCTTCGAGACATCCTTGTCGTCTTCGCGCAAGCGGTCGGCTAAATTAGCCAGCGATCGCAAGGTATCCACCAGGTCAAACTTCTCCTGCCCCGCTGCCGCAGGTGGCATCATGGCCCGCACAGCCATGTTGTCGGCTAGATCGAGATCCCGCGCCACATTGTCCACAACTGTCGGCTTAATTACATTCTGCTGGTCCACGAATGCGCTCACCAGACAGTGCTCGCATAGCAAGTTAATAACCCTGGGAATGCCGTTTGCGTAGCGGTGAATCGCGACGACCGCCTCGTGATCGAAGATCTCCTGGCCATTCGAACCGGCAATGCGCAGTCGCTGCTGCACATAGGCTTTGGTCTCCGCGAGGGTAAGCTCGTGCGTCTTGGCGCGCAGGCTCAGCCTTTGCCGCAACTGCCGCAGTTGCGGTTGTCTTAGCTTCTCTTCGAGCTCAGGCTGGCCGACGAGTACAATCTGGAGTAATTTTTCCGTGAATGTCTCCAGGTTGGTGAGCATTCGGATCTCTTCCAATACTTCTTCGGTCAAGTTCTGCGCCTCATCGACGATGAGCACCGCAGTCTCGCCGGCCCGATAGCGATCCAGCAGCCAGTTATAAAGCCGCAGCAAAATCTGGCTTTTGTCCTTCGAATCGCAGGGGATGCCGAAATCGGCCATCATGTAATCCAGAAACTGCGCCGTATTCAGCCGCGAGTTGAAGATGAACGCGGTGGCCACCTGCTGCAGACGAAGCCACTCCAGCAGCTTGTTGATGAGGGTTGTTTTTCCGGTTCCAACTTCCCCGGTCAGCAGCACAAATCCCTTACGGCTTTGGATTCCATAAGTCAGGCAAGCGAGCGCCTCCTCCGTGTGCCGCGTCAGAAAAAGATAACGCGGATCGGGATTCACATTGAACGGATTCGCCCTTAAACCGAAGAACTCTTTGTACATGGCCTCTGTTAAAACGCTTTTCCCTGAAACTTCACCGCTTCAAAACCCTACGGCTTCCTTTCCCTGCTCATGCTTCTTCCTGCTCCAGAAGCTTCCATTGCCGTTGCCGTTCTCTTGCACTGTCTCCGCCACCCATGGAACCGCGACCAGCATGGGAAGCTCAAGAGCGGCTTCTGCATCCGCCTGAGTGCGAATAGAGGTGTCACGAAACTCCAGCCACAGTGCAAGAGTACAACCCAGCGCCAAACCGGCGCCCAGTCCCGCTCCCGTAAAGAGCAGGCGGTTCGGGAAACTCGGCAGATCCGGAAGGTTAGCGGGGTTGAGCATGCGCATTTGCTCGCCTTCCTGCTGCTGCTCCATTTTGAGAGCGATATCGGACTTGCTTTTGTCGGCAAGCAAGTCTTGATACACCTTCTGAGTATTCTCGTAGTTGCGGGCCATTTGCTTGTATTGTTCCTCGATTGCAGGACTCAGCGACACCCGCCCCTGATACACCGCGATTTCGTTGGTCAGCCTTTTTTGGTCGCGTGTACCTTGCACAATCAAGTCTTCGTACTGATGAACCTGCAGGCGCAACTGGCGAAGTTCGGGCGGTTCCGATCCTGGCCCCTTGTCGGCTGCGGTTTCCGTGTCCTTGCTGGGAGCGGCAGCTTCCGCCAGCCTTTTCTTGACCTGCGCGATGTCCGCTTTGGTCTTGACCACATCGGGATGATCGTCGGTGTAGCGGGCTTGCAGATCAACCAACTGGCTTTGCAATTGCGAAAGCTGCTGTTGCAAGGTCTGCGGGTTGTTGGACGACAGCGAATTCTTCCACGCCGTCAACTGCTGCGCCAGCTGCGCCTCGGTATAGGCCTTGTCCTGCTGGGCACGGCTCAAGGTCTGGGTGTTGGCTTCGAGTTGCGAATTCAGCCCCATCAGGATTTTTAAGTTATTGTCCTCATCGCCTGGAAGCTGGCCCATGTATTGCTTCTTGAAGTCCGCCAGCTTGCTATCCAGTTCGTCCAGATTCCGCTTGGTATCCTCGACTTGCTTGCTAAGAAAGTCGGTCGTGCCGCGAGCCACGTCTTCGCGCGACCTCAGGTTCTCGGTCAGTAGCAGCGATGTAAGTTCGTTGCAAATCAACTGTGCCCGGCGGGCTGACCTGGCGGTATAACCCACCGTGAACCCGGGAACCGGACTGCTCTGACCGGGCTTTTTCTTGCCGCTGCTGCCAATTTGCGAAAGATCGGTGATAACGGGTTCGACGGTCATATTGTTGCGGATGATTTCGATTGCCTCATCGGCGTCCTCGCCAGGCTTCGCCAACCCCAAGCGTTCCACCATGGGCTGCAGGCGTTCATGGCTGAGCACCTGTTGCTGCAGGGTCGCAATGCGCTGCGCCAAATCCTCAGTAACGACGGACTGCACGATTCCTTCGGGAACTTTCTGGCCCACCACCAGCACCAGAGAATTCGAGGTGTATTTGGCGGCAAAGAAATACGAAACTAGAAATCCGGCGAGAGGTGCCACCAGCGCCGGGATCAGAATCACCTTGATCCGGCGGCGCAACATCGCCAGATAATCGTCCATCGTAAATTCGCGGTTTTCCATCGTTTCACTCGTTTCGCTGGCCTGCAACGCCAGCCGTAAGACTAGTCAAGCCGGATTGGCCGGGGGGTCCAATCCACTCCAATCGTCCCCACACTTCGTTGTGCAATCCGGTTGCACGGTCCATTGAACGTCTGGCAGTACGAATCGTCGAAGGCCAAATAATTGAACTGATAGCTCGCGAATGCGTGGACAGTCCGCCCGAACTTCCGGTGAAAACTCACTCCGGCAAATCCATACTCGTAGATATTTGCGCTCACTCCAGGGCAAGTCGCTGCGCTGGCAGCCGGACACGTGATCGGCAGTACGCGGCTGTTCCGGGAGAACCCGATGTCGGAGCCCAGGCTCCAGACCCGGGTCAATGGCCGGCTGGCGCTCAGCTGTGCGATATCGCTCTCGGCTCCCGCGAAGAAGCCAGACCCGCTGGTGATGTAATGGGCATAAGTAAGATCCAGACTGGTCTTCGGAAAGCGGTAGCGCAGCACCGCGCGGCCTGCGGCAGAGATACGAAGATCATTCTGTGGGCATACCAGCTCTGGATTACCTTGCGATGTAGCCCCAAATACACACGGCGGTACAGTGGGATTCTGAGACGCTGTCGCGGGGAGAAGCAGGTGGTTAATCTGCGTGAATTGCGGCCCCGCGCCAACCAGAAAATCCATCCGTCCGGTGATTCGATGTCCCCACATCAGCTGGATGATGTGACTGTAAAAATTCGTTCCGGTGGAGAATTGGAATCCCTGGTAGGCATACACAATCGCTCCCTGGTTGTGCCGCCCGAGTACACGGTTATAGCCAGCCTCGCCTGAGACCTCGTTGCTTCCGATGAATGAATTTCGAGTTCCGGGCTGATTGTCCAGAAAGTGTACAAGACCATATCCGCCCGTTACGGTTAGGGAAGACTTAGGGGTCAGGTTTTCCACTAAATCGACAACCGACAGGTTCATGATGCGGGGTACCTGTCCCAGCGCCCCAAAGACGGTCCCACCGTTAAATCCGAGGAGTCCGGTCGAACTCAGACCCGCGCCAGTCAATCCCACGGCGCCGTATGCGCTGCCGAACGTACCCTCAGGCTGATAGCTAAAGGCGTCTCGAATCCCCAGCTTTCCTCGCTTCCAAGTGATTTGCTGGTCCAAACCGAGCTCCTCGATTTGTTTCAGGCCGATACCGCGAGCATTGTAGTAACCCACGCCTCCGAGGTAGTCGAGCGCGAGATCGTAATTCCTCCAAAGGTGTTGCAGGTCCACGCTACCCAGAGCGAATGAGACTGAATGCGTGCCCGATCCGCCGAGGCTATCCTGGACGTTCGAATCGACGGACTCGCTCCCATGCGCACCAAGTTGCAGATAGCTCAACGGAGCGGCGTGGGGCTCGAGGTTGGGCAGGTCCAGCCCTGAGATTGGAGGATTTTCTATGATCGGCGGCACAGGGTTATCCGGCCCATTGGCGGGCACCGGTTGCTGAGGCTGGCTGCTATCCGGAGTAGTAGCAGGCTCCTGTTGACTGGAGCTGTCCTGGCCCCAGGCTGCGCTCAGCGCCAAGGCAAGCACCATTACAAACCCCATGGGATGACGTCTACACATTTTTGTTAAGGGACCACCACGGTGTCGCCCCGTTGCAGCAGAATGTTCTGCTCGGGATGCCGCCCCTTCACCACTTCCTTGTAGTTGAAAGGCATCTTCACCTGCCTGCCGTTCTCCATGCGCAACAAGTAAATACCTTTCAGGTTAGCAAACTGCGTAAAGCCCGCACTGGAAAGCGCCTGCAGAATGGTCATTCCCGGCAAGAGGGCAATCGCTCCCGAGTGCGTGACTTCACCGGTCACGAAAATTCTTCGGCTGTTCATTGCGGTCACGACAACGGTAACGCGGGGATCCGCAATATACTTCTTCAGTTTCTCGGTGATCGAATCCGCGAGCTGCATGGGCGTGAAACCTGCCGCAGAAACGTCGTTGAGCAACGGCAGGGAAATTTTTCCGTCCGGCCTCACCGGCAACGTCGCGGTAAGATCCGGTTCTTTCCAAACCGAGATGTGAAGTGTGTCGTCGGCGCCAATTACATAATCGGCGGGCGAGTTATCCGCGGGTGCATTCGCAGTGGGCGCTGGAACCGGCGCCGGCAAAGCAGGCTTGGAAGTGTTAGCGGGTTTGGGAACCGGCTTCACATACACTTCGTCCTGGGCCCACAAGCTCTGGGTTGTTAACCCCAGCAGCAATACCACGCAGGCAAGCTTCAATGCTTCTTTCATCCATTCTCCTGCAGAGCTTTAGGAACCCGGCGCGTCGGAATCCCATCTACTCAACCCTAGACAGCCAAGACTGTTGGCTGATCCGCAATCGTGCCTCGACCCGGCGCCGACTCTATTGGCAAGGCGTTCGCGTCGGGCACATCAGTTCTTCTCCAGGCGAGAAGCTCCGCGCTGCCTGCCTCACAAACGAAACGTGGCCGGGGACACCGCATTCCGGCCAGAATCTCCATCCCTAACAACGCGACCCCGCAGAAAGTCACACCCGTATTCTCGCAGAAAAGTGTCCCATTGAAGCCGGAATATCTTCACATGAACGGGCGAATCACGCCACGAGTTTTAACTCTATGCTTTCAAAAGTTTATAGGCCAAACCCGCACTGGGGAGGGATAAAATACCGGCCAATCCTAGACCTTTGATGTTAATAGAAGATGAATTCGCCTGCCGCCTGTGCGACGAAACTTTCGTCTCCGCTCGTTCTACCTGTGTGCCGCCTTCGCGATTGGACTTGAGGGCGCGACACTCCGAGCGATGTCCGCTTTTTGCGGCTCGCGCCTTCCCGCCGAGTGATTCTCTGGTAGAAAGTCGATCCTGCGATTTCGTTGCGGGATTCTCGCTACTTCGCTATGCTGAGGTCGCCCCAGCAAGAGAGAACCGTTCCAGTGAGCCAAGTGCTGCTAGCTGAACCATCTGCGCAGTCGCTCGCCGCCGAACCGGCACGGCCACCGGCGTGGCAAGTCGCCGTGCTCAGTGGACTATTACTCTGGCTTTACGCCTCCACGATTTACCACCTGGTGGGACAGTGGTGGCATGACCCTAATTTTTCGCACGGCTTTTTCGTTCCCCTGTTTTCTGCGTTCGTCATCTGGCAAGAGCGTCCCAGGCTAGCCCGGTTACAACCCCAGCCTTCGTGGTGGGGCCTGCTGCTGCTCGCGTTTGGCATGGTGGTATTGCTGGTTGGCCGCATGGGTGCCGAGCTTTTCCTGTCGCGCTCATCTCTGCTTTTAGTGCTGGCGGCCATCATCGTATTGTTCTTGGGTTGGAACTTCTTCCGTGTCCTGCTGTTTCCCTGGGCTTTCCTCGTGCTGATGATCCCCATTCCGGCCATCGTCTTCAACCAGGTCACCTTCCCACTGCAACTGCTGGCTTCGCAAGTCGCCAGCATGACCTTGCCGTGGATGGGTGTCCCCGTCTTGCGCGAGGGCAATGTGATCGTCCTTCCGGCGATGGCTCTGCAAGTGGCCGAGGCCTGCAGCGGAATTCGTTCGCTGATGTCGTTAACCACGCTCGCAATTATTTATGGATATTTGATGGAAAGCAGAGTTTCGGTTCGCGTTTTCCTGGCACTAGCTTCTCTTCCCGTTGCCGTGGCTGCGAACAGCCTTCGCGTCGTGGGCACCGGTTTGCTCGTCCAGTATTGGGATCCGGATAAGGCGCAAGGCTTCTTTCACGAATTCCAGGGCTGGCTCATGTTTGTTGCGTCGCTGCTCATGATCTATCTTCTTCATCGCGTCATCTGTGTTTTTTGGCCCGAGAGAGGCGTGGAATCATGAGGCCATCCAGCATGCTGCGTTTCTTTCTCGCGGCCGCGCTGATCGCCGTGACCGCGATTGTGCTGCAGGCGCGTGGACGCAACGAAATCATCCCTCATGGCTTTCCACTGTCGTCCTTTCCCGCACAACTCGCGAACTGGACGAGTAACGACGTTGTGCTCGATCAGGCAACGCTTGACGTATTGGGGGCCGGCGATTTCCTGGAACGCGTTTATGAGGACCCAGCCGGAAAGCTGCCCTATGTCGACTTGTTCCTCGCATACTTTCCCAGCCAGCGCGCAGGCGATACGATTCACTCGCCTCAACACTGCCTGCCTGGCTCTGGATGGAATCCCGACGAAAATGTTCGGGTTCAGATTTCTGTTCCGGGTCACGCCTCTTTTCCCGCCAATCGCTATCTCATTTCCAAAGCCGGTGCGCGCCGGCTGGTGCTGTATTGGTATTGGGCGCACGATCGCGGTGTGGCCAGCGAGTACTGGGCCAAATACTATCTGGTTAGGGATTCGATTGTGATGAACCGCAGTGACGGTGCCCTAGTTCGCCTGGTCACCGACATGTTCCCCGGCGAAACCCCGGACGCCGCCCAACAGCGTCTTCTTCCCTTCACCACCGCCATTGTCCCGCTTCTCGATGACTACATCCCACGCTAGTGGCAGAGGGCAGTCATCACCGGTCGTCATCCCGAGCGCAGTGTTTGTCATCCCGAGCGCAGCGAGAGGCCTTGGTTTCGCGTACGGATATTCCCGCGCAACTCCCAAGAACTTTCGCCTTGCCCAGAATCGCCGCCGATGTTATTTGTGACTGTCCCCATCGCTCCGCAACTTGACTCTTCCCTCCATCGCCGAAGCTAGCAACCAAGATCCCAACCGCCCGAAACGCGTCCTCGGCTTTCGCGACCTGGTTTTGTTCTACGTGGTCACCGGCATCAGCCTTCGCTGGATCGCCACCGCCGCCGCTGCCGGGCCCAGTTCCATCGTCATCTGGATCGGCGCATGGTTCTGCTTCTACACCCCTCTCGCACTCTCCGTGCTCGAGCTTTCTTCCCGCCATCCCGGTGAAGGCGGCCTCTATGTTTGGAGCAAGCGCGCCTTCGGAGATTTCTCCGGCTTCATGTCCGCCTGGACCTACTGGACCAGCAATCTCCCATACTTTCCCGCCGTACTTTATTTCGCCGCCAGCAATATTCTCTTCATGCGCCAGAGCGCATGGGCACATCTATCGAACAATGCAACGTTCTACATCGTCTTCTCCCTGCTCACTCTAAGCGCTGCCACGCTGATGAACATCGTTGGTCTCGATGTCGGCAAGTGGCTACACAACATTGGCGCGCTCGCCATGTGGATTCCCGTTGGCATCGTCATCGTCATGGGACTCATCGCATGGCACCGCTACGGCTCGGCCACTTCCTTCACCCTTCACTCGATGACGCCGAGTACGCATTTGAACGACCTCATCTTCTGGTCGGTGCTGACATTCGCTTTCGGTGGATGCGAAACCGCCTCTTTTATGGGAGAAGAGATCAAAAATCCCCGGCGATCGATACCTTTCGCACTGCTTTTCGGTGGTGTAACCGTGACCCTGTGCTACATCCTGGGAACCGCCTGCGTACTCCTCGCATTGCCTTCCGCCGAAGTCAGCAGTCTGCAAGGTTTAGTGCAGGCCATTTCGAAAACCGCATCCCGAGTAGGCTTCCCCGGAGTCTTGCCGGTCGCCGCGTTCCTGATCGCCCTCAGCAACATCGGCGCAGCCGGCGCTTACCTCGCGGCTGTCGCTCGATTGCCGTTTGTCGCGGGCCTCGACCATTTTCTGCCACCCGCCTTTGGCGCACTTCACCCACGCTGGAAAACGCCGTGGGTCGCGCTGCTCACTCAATTCGTTCTCGGAGCGGTTTTTATTTTTCTGGGGCAGGCTGGAACCAGCGTGAAAGGCGCCTACGACGTGCTGGTCAGCATGGGAGTGATTGTCTACTTCATTCCCTACCTGTATCTGTTCGCCGCCATGATCAAACTCCAGCGCGAGCCCGCCGGGCCGGAAGTGATCCGCGTGCTGGGAGGAAGCACCGTGGCAAAGCTCGTCGCCACACTCGGATTCCTCACCACTGTGCTTACCATCGCCCTGTCACTGATTCCCCAGCCGGATGAACCGCACCAACTCCTAGCGTTGCTGAAGATTGTTGGGGGAGCGGGAGCATTACTGCTGGTAGGAGTAGGAGTCTACTGGACGGGAAACGCACCTAGAAGGATTCGATGATGCGACGATCATGCTACCAACATTTCCTTGGACCCGCGCCTTCCGCTCTGGTAGGCTGCACGCGAAGAGGAGGGCGTGTGCGCAAATTCAGATGGGTCGTGACTCTGACCACCTTGATACTAGTCACTCACCTGGGCGCTGAGGATATCCAACTGAAGGATGGAACTAAGATGACTGGAAAACTGATCGCCATCACCGGGGACGTGTTCCAGGTCAAGACTGCGTACGGAGACATTAACGTACCCCGCTCGGAGATGGTGAGCATCACGTTTCCAGAGAACGCCTCCAAGGCATCGGGCGGCGGTGCTTCCTTACCGCCGGTTGACGAAGAGTTGAAAGGCCAGACCTACACGAACCGAACCGCAGACTTTCAAATAGCAGTGCCTTCCGGCTGGAAACTCGCTCCTGAGTTGCGGACATCGAAAGATATAGTCGCAGCCTTGACCTCCTCGGACGAAACGCTTTTCTTGATGGTTACGCCAGAAAAGTTTTCCGGAACGCTTGCCACTTACAAGGTTCTCGCAGAGACCCAATTCCAAAAGAATTTCACTGGCTATGTGAATGACGGGGAAACTGAGGCTCAACTGGATGGTCACAAAGGAATCAGGCTGATCTGGCACGGCACTTCGAAAGCCAACAATGCGGACATCAAGTCCTAGTCTACATTTTGCCTTACGAAGGCCGCATGCTTCGCCTTAGCTTTTTCACTCTGCCACCGCTGTTCGGAGAGGGCGTACCCGTTTTCGAAAAAATCGCAGCGTCTTACCATTCGACCGGGCCAACCAACTGACGGACCGCTCGTCCGCCGGGCGAAGCCTAGCCGGCCCGTAACACGTGGCGCGCTACCTTGCTACTTCCGACGCTAACTTAGCCCTGTTCCACTCATTGATCTGCTCGACTGCCTCCGCCAGAGAAGCCACGACTCGGTCAGGCTGCGCGCTTCCAAAACGTTCTTTCGCTTTGTCGAGGTCGCCGGTATATCCCCAGATGCCGGCAACAATCTTGGTCTGAGGCAACTGCATGCGGACCCGTTGGCAAAGCGCATGCGATTGCGCGAAAGCAAAAGGCGGGAGCGCCGAAATGCAAATCACATCGTCAGGCTCCGGCGGAAGATGGGTCAAAATTTCTTCGAACGGAGAGCCAACCGGTAAAGACAGCACGCCGTGACCCGCGCGCTCCAGCAACTGTGCCAGCATCGAAGACGTAATTTCATCGGCCTGATCGCTCGCGGGAAAACAGAAGATGCGAATCCCAGAGACGGCAGGTTCTGTAGGGCTCGATGGCAGTTCGCGCGCTCCGCTTGACGTCCAGAGCGACCTGAGCCTTTTCCGTTTCGCCACGGCGTCTTCCGTTCCGTAAACCGTCAACTCCGAGATAATCTCGCTCACGCTGAGAAACAAAAACGACTCCCGCATTTCGTCCAGCGCACCTCTGTGACGATCTTGCTCGGCCAACGTGAGCGCCGGGACCAGCACCGTGTCATACAAGCTAACAAGAGGATGAGTTTTCAGAAAAGTAGTTGCGATCAGCCTCGCATCCTCCTGGTCGAGCGCCAGCAATCGCTGATAAAACTGAATCTCGACCGACAATGCGCTCTCATCGCCCAGCAGAACATGAAGGAATGACATCCGCGGCACGTAACGCCCCAGCACGATCACGCACACGGTAAGTGGAACCGCTAAAACCAATCCGGCCCATCCCCAAAGCGTCGTCCAAAAAACGGTTGTAACCAAAAGTGCGAGGGAAGAAATTCCGGTGTGCGCTCCGTACAACAACGGCTCAACAACATTCGAGGTGATCAGTTCTAGAAATACGAACAACAGAAAAATCAACACTGGCGGTCCCCAGCCGTTGAATACCGCGAGAGCAAGCGCCAAAGGAAAAGCGGTTGCCGTCAGCGCCCCCACATAGGGGACAATGCGCAACAAGCCGGCAATCACTCCCCACAAAGTGGCATTCGGAACTCCAATCAAAAACAGACCTGTGCCAAAGCAAATGCCGTAACCCGCATTCACCAGAAACTGCATCACGAGATAGCGACTAATGCGGCGGCCGGCGTCATCCAGGGCCAATGTCATGGCATGCAACTGGGCCACTCCCGCAAGGCGCAGAAAACGATCGCGTAGGTCTTCCTGCTTGATCAGAATGAACACAGTGAATATGAGAACCATAAACGCCGTCGCCAGCGGCATCAGCACTGGCGCCAGCACTTCCCGCAGGTAAGGCAAGCCCCCCGTTGGGGTTGTCACTACCTGAACTGGCACAGGCGCCGCTAGACGTGCAGCCTCTTTGCCGGAAAGAAATTCACCGCCGTTCCCTGAGTCCGAAAGCTCGCTGCCAATTTCCTTTACACTCTCTGTCGCCCGTCCCAGCGCACTTTCCGGCGGGTAATGCAGAGCTTCGATCTTATTGTGAATATTCAGGCGATACTTCGGCAGGTCGTTCGCAACTTGCAGCAATTGCCTCGCAACCACCCACCCGACCCCTGCGAGCGCCCCCACCGAAATCAGAACCGCCAGAGCGACGGCCGGCACCCGGCGCATGTGGAGCCTCTGGAAAAACATCACCATCGGCGTTAGCAGGAAGTTGAGCGTTAGGGCGAGCGCCAGAGGAATTAAAATCTCGCGCGCGAAATACAGAATCAAAACCACCACGGTCAGGATAACCAGTGGGGTTAGCGATGGCCAATCCTGTCGTGAACGGCTCATATGCCTTGGAACGATACACCAACTTGGGAGGGGAGTACTCGAAAGATTCTCGACTACGAAGTGGGAAAATTGGGCTGATGGAGTAGCTGCACAACACCCGAACCATGCCCGATGCCTGCCAGAACAGCCACTAGACCGGGGTCGCCGTCTTCCTCGCCGGATTGTAGAACGGCAGCGCAGTTACCTTCACGTTCGTCTTAAGCCGGATCGCCTCGATCGTAATCTCCATCTGCAACTGCGTTCCCAGCTTCGAATGCTCAGTCTCCACGCTGGCTAACGCAATCATCTTCTTCAGGATCGGCGACCAGCTCGTAGTCGTAGCCTTGCCTACCTGCTTTTCGCCGGAGTACAAAGGTACGGCGACGCGCGAAGCCTGGCTCGGTGCAGCCGGAGTCAGCCCATACCGTTCATACAGAGCCTCAACATCGGTCCAATCAACTTCGACGCCAACCAACTGCCGCGCCACGCCGTTCTTCGCATCCTGTTCCAGCGCACGCTTGCCGATAAAATTTTCTTTCTCCAAATGCACCATCTTGCCAAAGCCCAATTCGTACGGCGAATATTTCTGCGACGGAATCAGCGCCTTCTTCGAACTCGAATAGTCCACTTCAATCAGCAGAAGCCCAGCTTCCACTCGCGCTACGTCCAGGGCCAACATCCCAGCAGCGTGTAAATCGAACTGCTTTCCCTTTTCCCACAGCGCATCCCATACTTTCGCGGCATCACTCCACGGAACCCAGATTTCATAACCGAGGTCACCGGTATATCCAGTCCGCGAAATGTCCACCGGCACGCCTGCAATCTTCCCGCGCATGACTCGGAAATATTTCAGGTTTGCAATGTCTGCATCAGCCACGGACTTCAACAGCTTCGCAGAAGTCGGCCCCTGCAGCGCCAGCGCCGCCACCCTCTCGGAAATATCTTCGACCTGCACATCCATGTTCAGGCCGTTCTGCCGGAACCAGCGCAGGCTCGGATCCGCCGCCGTCCACCGATAGACGTTTTCCTCCAGCCGCGAAATCGTTCCGTCGTCGATGACCTTGCCCTCTTCATCGCACCAGCAGCAATAAATCACCTGGCCCACTTTCACTTTGTTGATGTCACGCGTAATCACGCGGTTCACCAGCCGCGTCGCGTCTTTGCCGGTGATCAAATATTTGTAGAGCGGCGAAATATCGATCAGAGCCGCCGCATTGCGAATGGCGTTGTACTCATGCTCGTGGTGCACCTCATACACGCTGACCGTGTAATATCCCGACCACTCGCGGTAATTCAGACTGTGGCAAAGCGGAAAAGTTCTCTCGTGAAACGCGGTTCCAATGGGCAAAAGAGTAACCTCGAAAAATTGATTCGACGTTGGATTATACGTCAAGCCTCCTAGAAGGCGTCTTTCCGAGCGCAGGCGCTTGTCATGCGGGATGCGGGCCCTCCCGTAGAAATCTCCGCAATCTCTAATCTTGCGGACAAAATCCTGCGTTACCGTATAGAATGACGCTTCGACTTCATGCATTCACTCATCCCAACCTTATCGAACGTCCTCCGCAACTGGAGTGTCCTACCGAGCGGCCTCTAATACGCGCACCCCAAAACTGCGCTAAGATTCCTCGATCCTATTCTCAACAGCAAGCGAACAGCTAAGGGCTAAGAGTTTATGGCTACTTCATACGATGTAATCGTAATCGGCGGTGGCCACAACGGCCTGGTCAACGCCGCCTACCTCGCCCGCGCTGGGAAAAAAGTCCTCGTGCTCGAACGCCGCCACATTCTCGGCGGCGCGGCCTGCACTGAAGAAGTCTTTCCCGGCTTCAAGTTTTCAGTGTGCTCCTACGTAGTCTCACTGCTGCGCCCGGAAATTATTCGGGACCTGGACCTCCCTCGCCACGGCCTCGAGATCCTACCGCTCGACGGCACTTTCACCCCTATGCCCAGCGGCGATTACCTATGGCGCGTGAACGATCACGGCAAGACTCATCGCGAGATCGCGCGCCACTCCCGCGTCGACGCCGAAGCCTACGACGAATTCGGCAAAGCCATGCAGGCCATGTGCCGATTCGTGAAGCCGATTCTCAGCATGGTCCCACCCGACCCCAACACGCTCGACCCGCGCGAACTGATGAAGCTGCTCTTCATCGGCAAGCGCTTTCAGGGTATGTCGAGCTACGACAAATACAACCAGGTCCAACTCATGACCATGAGCGCCATTGATTTTCTCGATCAATGGTTCGAAACTGACGTCCTCAAAGCAACAATGTCAGCGTCGGGCATCATCGGCACATTCCTCGGCGTGCGCTCGCCCGGCACCGCCTACGTTCTACTGCATCACTACATGGGAGAGATCGACGGCGCTTTCCGCGCCTGGGGCTTCGCACGCGGCGGCACCGGCGCAATTTCAAACGCGATCGGCGACGCCGCTCGCGAGGCCGGCGTCGAGATTCGCACCCAGGCGGCCATCGCGAAAATCATCGTCAAAGACGGCAAAGCCAAAGGTGTTGTCCTCGCCAACGGCGACGAGATTTACGCCGAAACAATTTCCTCCAGTGTCGATCCCCGGCTTACTTTCAACAAGTTCATCGAAGCGGACCAACTTCCCGCAGATTTCCTCGAAGACATCAACCGCTTCAAATACCGGGGTTCGTCAGGCAAGGTGAACATGGCGCTCGACGCCCTGCCCAACTTCAAAGCGATCCCCGGACCGGGCGCACATCTGCGCGGAGCAATTTCGATTTCGCCCAGTGTCGAATACATGGAGCGAGCCTACGACGACGCGAAATACGGCAACTTCTCACGCAAGCCTTACATCGACATGGTCATTCCCTCGCTTACCGATCCATCCGTTGCGCCACCGGGCAAGCATGTGCTCTCCTGCTTCGTGCAGTACGCGCCCTACAAGCTGCGCCCCGGCCTCAACTGGGACGATCAGAAAGAAGCCTTCGGCGACACCGTCGTCAACACCATCGCCGAATACGCGCCGAATATCAAAGACATCATCCTTCATCGCCAGGTCGTCACCCCGCTCGATCTCGAACGCGAGTGGGGCCTGAGCGAAGGCAATATTTTTCAAGGCGAACTTTCGCTGGAGCAACTTTTTTTTCTGCGCCCCGCACCGGGCTACGCGCGCTTCCGCACGCCAATCAAGAATCTCTATATGTGCGGTTCGGCCACGCACCCCGGCGGCGGAATCATGGGCGCTCCCGGGCGTCTCGCCGCTCTCGAAATTTTGAAAGACAAGGGAGCTGCCTAATCAAATGCACTGTCATCCTGAGCGAGGATTGTTCTTCGCGCCCCAAGCGCGAAGAACAACCGCAGTCGAAGGACCCCTACTCTCCATCTCGTACTTAGCGGTCTCAAGGCGTTCTTCCCCTGCACTTAGGGAATACACCATATGAATGCAAACGGAAATTCCATCCGCGACATCCTCATCATCGGCGGCGGTCACAACGGCCTCGTCACCGCCTTCTACCTGGCCAAGGCCGGATTCAAGCCACTCGTCCTTGAGCGCCGAGCGCAGGTCGGCGGTGCTGCGATCACCGACGAATTTCATCCCGGCTTTCGCTGCTCAACGCTGGCGCACAGCGCAGGTCCCATTCATCCCAACATCGTCCGTGACATGCAATTGGAGAAGCACGGCCTGAAATTGATCACGCCGGAGGCATGCGTAACCACGTTGTCGCTCGACGGTCGAGCGCTTTCGCTCTATCGGGACGAAAACAAATCCGCGCAGTCGATTGCCGCCTTCTCACAAAAAGACGCCGCCAAATATCCCGAGTTCGAGAAGTCTCTCGGCAAGATCAGCAAAGTAATCGCCGAAGCCCTCGCCACCACTCCGCCCGATATCGACCACCCCAGCCGCGGCGATCTGTGGAGCATGCTCAAGACCGGACGCGCCCTCCGCAACCTCGGCAAGCGCGACATGTACCGCGTTCTGCGCTGGGGTCCGATGGCGGTTGCAGATCTGGTGGCCGAATATTTTGAAACCGAATTACTTCGCGCCGTCATCGCCGCTCGCGGAATTTTCGGAACGTTTCTTGGGCCGTGGTCGGCGGGAAGCGCCTTGCAATTGCTCATACGCGCCGCCGGCGATCCTCATCCCGCCGGCTCTGCATTCTTCGTGGCGGGCGGCATGGGCGCGCTCACCCAAGCCATGGCCTCAGCGGCGAAAGCGGCAGGCGTTGAAATTCGCACCTCAGCTGAGGCCATCGAGGTTCGAGTAAAAGATGGCTTGGCGACCGGCGTCCTGCTCAGCACCGGAGAAGAACTCAGCGCCCGAGCGGTGATCTCGAATGCCGACCCCAAGCGCACCCTGCTCAAGCTCACCGACCCAACGCATCTATCGCCAGACTTCGTGCAGAAGCTGCAGCATTACAGAGGCAATGGCACGGTTGCGAAGGTTAACCTTGCGCTCTCGGGCCTGCCGAATTTCACCGCGCTGAAAAACGGAGACAGTGCCGCACTCCATGGCCGCATCCACATCGGCCCCGAGATCGACTATCTCGAGCGCGCCTTCGACGAATCGAAGTACGGCAACTTCTCGCGCCAGCCCTATCTCGAAGTTGCGATTCCGTCGTTGACCGACCCCACGCTCGCGCCCGACGGCAAGCATGTGATGTCGATCTATATGCAGTACGCGCCCTACAAACTGAAGAGTGATTGGGAAAGCCAGCGCAAGGCGCTCGGTCAAACTGTTGTGCAGACACTCGCGCAGTACGCACCGAACCTTCCGGAACTGATCCTCACTCACCAGATCATCACCCCGCAGGACCTCGAAGACGTCTACGGACTAACCGGCGGACAAATTTTCCACGGCGATCTCGCCCTCGATCAGTTTTTCACCATGCGACCGCTGCTCGACTGGGCGCGCTACAAGACGCCGATTACGAATTTATATTTGTGCGGCAGCGGCACGCATCCAGGAGCAGGATTGACGGGAGGGTCGGGAGCAAATGCGGCGAGAGAGATTTTGAAACAATTGAAAAAATAATAGAGGTCAGTCGTGTGAAGAAAACGAAAACCCGTAAAGCACGAAAGGTTCCCGAAACGGTAGACGAATATCTGAACTGCGTCCCCGAACCCGCCCGCACCACTTTGAACAGAGTTCGCGCCGTCATTCGCTCGATTGCCCCACGTGAGACGACCGAGGTCATCAGCTACGGCATACCCACCTTCAAATACAAAGGAATGCTCGCGTCCTTCGCCGCATTCTCGGATCACTGCAGCCTTTTCCCCGGTGCGGGGCCAACCATAGAGTTCAAGAACGAACTCAAGAACTTCCAAACATCGAAAGGCACGATCCGCTTTGCGCCAGATAAGCCGCTTCCGGCCGCTCTGGTAAAGAAGTTATTGAAGGCGCGCATCGCAGAGAATGAACGCAAGAAAGGTTGTTGACCCCGCGCTACCTTCCACACCATGAAGAACTCTGCCATCCTCCTCGTCTCCTGCCCCGACGCCAAAGGCGAAGTCGCCACCATCGCCGACTTTGTCTATCGTCACGGCGGCAACATCTTGCACGCCGATGAACACGCCGACGAAGAATCCGGCCTCTTCCTGATGCGCGTCGAGTTCGATCCCAAAGACTTCGACATTGACCTCACCGACAAAGACCTCGTCGACTTCACCAAACATTTCTCTCCCATCGCCGAAAAGTTCCAGATGAAATGGCGCCTGGCGCAGTCTTCGCATCGCCCGCGCATGATCATCCTGGTCTCGAAATACGACCACTGCCTCGTCGATCTTCTCTATCGGCACCAGAGTGGAGAACTCGCCTGCGACATCCCGATAATCATCTCGAACCATCCCGATAACCAGTCCATCGCCGACTTCTACAAAATTCCCTACACCGTGGTCTTAATCACAAAAGACAACAAGCCACGGGCGGAAGAAAAGATCCACTCTCTGATCGAGACGCACAAGGCGGATTTCCTGGTTCTTGCCCGCTACATGCAGATTCTCTCCAACGACTTCGTCAACCGCTACCCGCAGCGCATCATCAACATTCACCACTCATTTCTGCCCGCGTTCATCGGCGCGCGCCCATACCATCAGGCCTTCGAGCGCGGCGTGAAGCTGATCGGGGCAACCAGCCATTACGTTACCGAAGTTCTCGACGACGGCCCTATCATCGAGCAGGACGTGGTCCGAGTCTCTCACCGCGATACCGTCGATGATCTGATCCGCAAAGGCCGCGACCTCGAAAAAGTCGTGCTCTCCCGCGCTGTCCGCTGGCACGTGGAGAACCGCATTCTTCTTTACGGCAATAAAACCGTGGTGGTTTTCTAGATTTATCTCCGTCTTAGATAGGACATGGGATTAGCCGCTACAAGCCCCATTCAAGCCTCGCTCGGAAGGCCATGTACTTCCGAAAAAATTGAACCCAAGCGCGTAATAGTGCCGCCCCGCTGGTAACTTGCGGCAGTGGTGACCTTCGTCTTTACTTAGACGGTAGTAGAGAATTCCCTCGACCAACGAGGAAAATCTCGCTCGCAGGAGCATGCGTGTCCGAAGACCTTAAATTTGAATTAGCGATTCTGGCGACCGTCCAGGGTTTTTATCAGAAGTTGCTGAAGGACATGCTCGGCGGCGAGGTTCCGGTTCCCGACGGGCTCGGCGAGCTCGCGCTTCGCCATAGTGAAGGCGATCTCCCCGAAACTCTCTCTCGCATGTATCGCTGGCTGCACGTGCTTGACATGGCAATTACGCCGGCCATGTTGCGGCAGGCGCTCACTCCCGATATAGACTCGGAAGTTGCCGAGGCCCTGCTCCGCTATTTTGTCCGCCGGCGCGAGCCCAGCGAAATCAATCGCGACAAGACCGATCTTATTTCCACTTTCCTGTACCGCCATCCCCGCGTTGCCGGGCAGTGGCAACAGCACGGCTATGGCCTTGACGGTTCGCTGCCGCTCTCGCCGTTCGAAATCGCGTTGATTGAAATTCTCGCCGACACCGACGTTCCTTCCCTGCCGGACGAACACGTGCAACTGCTCCGAAACTTCGATCCGTTGCGCGAAGAGATTGCTCGCTATCGCGACTTCAACGCGCTCATGGATTCCGGCATGGTGTCGCGGGTTCGCGAACTCAAGCGTTGGCTGGATTCTTCGTTCTATCATCCCGGAGTGCTGGCCACGGTCGCCGCCCACAACGCAGCGTTCGGCGCGCGCTTTGACCAGCTCTTCACCAAGGCTTTGGGAGAGATCAAACTGTTTGCCCAGGCGCTCGACGAAATGGGCGGCAGCATTCTCAGCACGGTCGACGGCGTGGAAGTAACGGTCGAACACGTAGCCGCGATAGAACAAAAGGAAATGCTTCAGGCAGATTACGGTAGCGCGCTCGAGAAATTCCGGCGCGTCTCCCGCTTGAAGAAGGAACTGGATCGGCGTCCTCCCATCCGCAAGTCGCTGCTCACGCCCACCAGTAGTGGTCGACGCAGTTCCGGGGGAGGAGCGGCGGCTGCCAAACCCGCGCGAACCGCCGCGGCAAAGGCGCCCGTGGCTGCGATTACATTTCAACCGCCAGCTGTCACGGCACAGCAAATTTCTGCCGAAGAGGGCAAACTGCGCCGCGTTGAAGAATCAATCCGTGTCTTCGTCAGAGTTGCCGATCCCAAGTTTCGCCAAATTGTTCCGATGCGCTTCTTTAATCTGACGCTCAGCGCCGCCGAAGCCGACGCCTACAATGCCGACTTCCTCGAGGAAAAAAGCCCGCGCGCCGACGTCGCACGAGTTCTGATTCGTCTGGTTTCATGTCTGGCGCGCATTAGCACAGAACTTGAAGAGCTCAAGCGCAGCCAGAGTATGTCGTCTCTGTGGAAGCTACACGCCGATGCATTGGTGGTCCTGCTCGACATGGCAAGCACCACCGCGGAGGATGCCGCGAGCGTCGCCAAGAGCGCCGAAAGCAGCGATGCTAACTCGGCCAAAGCCATCGGTGAGACCGCACAAAAACTGCACCAGCGTTCGGACCTCGCCGTGAAAGCTCTCGCGCATCCGGGAAACTAGAACAGTTCGCAGCTTCGGTTTCGGCAGATGGAGAGGAACCTTCGCGCTAGGCGAAAATAGCTGCTTGCTTTTTCAAATCCACGAAAGTAGATGCATAGCGCGCCCACATGCTCTATGTTGAGGCAGAATCCTTCGACCGCCCCTTCAGGTAACGAACGAGCGTGCCAATGCCCATACCCCGACTTCGACAAAACTCGCTCCGCCCCATCCCGCTGCCTATAAATTCCGCTACTAGCTGCTGCATTTCCGCCTGTGAACGTCGTTTTGGCGCTGCCAGCTTCTTTTCGACGGTCACGCGGTTATTGAAGCAGAGAGGCTGCTCCTCGAACAGTTGTGTCGCGTCAACGTTTACGATTTGTTGATGAAAATAATGAACTTCGGAATAACGGTCTCCAAGTCTAACGACCAAACGCCATTCGCCGTTTTTCTCAATAAGGCTGATTGTTGCTGATTGCCTAGTTACAACAGCTACAAAAATGATGGGGGCAACTTTAGAAGGTGCTGAACCCTGAGCGAGCCTCAGATAGAAATACCCAAGTCTCGAATAGCGCGAGACCTGGGTACCCGTCGACATGCAAGCACGGCGCCGAATCATACTCAGCGCCGTCTCGCACTCTTCATTGAATAGTCAGAGCGACCGTGGTGGTATGCGTGACGCCGCCACCCGTACCGGTCACGGTAATCGTCCTTGTCCCCCTCGTAGCATTTCTCCCGACCGCTATCGTCATGACCGACGATCCGGTGCCGGGCGCGGGAATGGGGTTCGGGCTGAAACTAACAGTGACACGGCTGCCTTGCCCGGAGGCCGACAACGAGATCGCCGAGTTAAAACCGTTCAACGCCGTTGTACTGATCGTTGAGTGGCCGGAACTGCCTCGCGTCACCGTGACTGAGGCGGGCGAGGCGCTGATGCTGAAGTCTGGCGCCACACCAGTCACAGTCAGGGAGACTGTGGTGGTGTGCGTAATGCCGCCACCCACCCCGGTAACGGTGATGGTGTAGGTCCCCGGCGTAACGCTGCCGCCCACGGCCATTGTCATTAACGAAGTGCCCGTGCCAGGCGCAGGAATCGGGTTGGTGCCGAACGTGACCGTCACTCCGCTGGGCTGTCCGGTGGCCGACAATGTAATGGCATTGTTGAAGCCATTCAAAGCCGTCGTACTGATGGTCGACGTCCCGTTATGGCCTTGCTGCACCGTGACCGAGGACGGAGACGCGCTGATGGTGAAGTCGGGGGTAGTGCTCCCGCAATTTGCGAACTTGAAATTCGCGATGCGGGTTGCCCAGTTGAATGAGCCGGTAGTCTTTATGTACTCCTGCGTGTACCAGAACGTACAATCGTCCACCGGATCCACTTGCATGCCGCTGTAATCACCCCAGCGATCGGACGTGGCTTCCTGTACGCCGGTGCCGGTAACAATGTTGATCTCCGTCTCCATGGTGCCTGCCGGGTCGCTCGGGGTGCGGCCGGTGAGGCGGACCGTCGGATCCAGACCGGTAGAAGAGCTGACCACGCTGTAGCCGATCGCCTGGTCACCCGCCGAGTCCATGGCTGTGCTTCCCATCCAGCGATTGCTGGAATCGGGCGAGAACGTTCCCTGTTGCGCGACTGTGGGGGTGCCGTTGGGATTCTGGATTTCATACCAGCGTATCCCGGAAGGATTTCCCACCGAGTGGTTAAACCCGACCGACTCGTGCGTGCCGAAGTTGCGGTAAAACTGCCGGTACATCGGCCGGTCGGAGAGCGTATCCAGCGCTTCGCCGGGGCTAGGTTGGGCGACCGTAGAAGGCGCCGGCGTAAACGCTGCCACGGAGATGTTGGTGGGCCCGGTAAAGGTGGAGTTCGTTGGCGTGGTGAAGTCCACGTGATACTTGAACAGATCCAGAACGCCGCTGGAACCGTAGGTCATGAAGAAGTTCGGCTCGCCCGAGGGTGGCGCGGTGGTTCCGTCCAAGTCCGAAGGCAGAAGTGGATTGAGCGAACTGGATTGCTGGAAGCACTGTATGGGGCGGGCGGTACCTCCGGTCAGCATGTTGGTGCGATCGACCGCGCACGCGTCCGGCCCGATAAATGTGGCGCCGTTCAGGAAAATGTTGAACGACTCGTAATAGGCATCCGGCCAGACCCCAAGTTTTGGGTAATCGGGAAAATCCGAGGTGCCGAAGCTGAAGGCATAACGATTGTACGCACCCGTCGCGTCGGCAGTTTGCGAAACCGCGATGCAGTCCATATACGGAGTGCTGGATACGACAAATTGCTGGAAGACCCAGCGGTCGGCCAGCTTGTCAAAGGCCACGGTGCCATCACCGTCGTCGGCGGTTGAGCAGGTTCCGCCGAAGCCGCTCCACAAAGTACTTGTGGCGGTTGGTCCGGCGATCACCGCCCCTGTGGATTTGTTGTAGACCGTAAAGACGGTGTTGACGAGCTGTACGTACTGTGTGGTCCCAACCGCACCGTTGGTGTCTGGCGGGGCACAATCGCAGACCGTGTCGAAGTCATTGCCTTCGAAGTTGAGCCCTACAGTTGCTGCCGGAGCCCCGAAAGCGGCGGTTTGCCGCACTGGGTCGGTCACGTCCGAAGGATATTCACGAGGTGGAAGCGGGAAGTCTGGCCGTACCCAGTGTTCCGAGCGCGGGTTAGGTTGGGGATAAAGTCGGATCATGTCCTGGAGGGACATGGAAGTATCATGATGGTCTTCCTGGTACTCTCGGGGGCCGGTTTGAACGTGCGTCGAGTCTTGCGCCGACACTACAAATGGCGACAAAACACAGACGGAGACTGCAACGCAAAGCAACCACACTGTGACTGCACTTCGCTTCATATAAGCGCCTCCTTATACCTCGATTCAGTTGGTCCTGGTTGATTGGAGAAACCCCTAAAGGTTCTTTACATACACACATCGTGCAGCGATGCTGCTGAGCACTAGCTATTCAATCGGTGAAGGGCGCGACGAAGCTGGCGACTAACTCCTGCGGTGGCGGCAGGTGAAAACCCGGGTATCGTAACCCTGAACTCTGATTGATTGAGCGTCTAGTTAGGTTTGTTACGAAAAACGAAAAAACCCTAGATCTCGATGGCGGAGCGGCCAAAGCTCGCCCCGGCGGACCCTGCTTTTCCCAGGGCTGTCCCTAGCGCGTGCGTTGGAATTTGAACGGTTTGGACTCTGCGACGCGGGGCATTTAAGTTAGCGCAGAGCCTTTCCGGTTGTTTGCTTAGACGCTTGGGTGGCGCAAGATCGCCGTTACGCTCACAAGGCTAGGCTTGGCCCTAGAATGTCCCTCAAGCTGAAGCCCTCGTCTGTAAAGGTCTGGCTGGCATGGCTGAAGAGGCTGCGGCGAAAATCCATAAACGTACCTCAGCGGCTAAAGCCAGCCCTGAAAACAAAGACTTTAACGCAGCGCTGGAAGCGCTGCTCCATCCAAAACCAGAGTTTTCCCGCAGCCTCTGCCGTGCCCTCCCGAACCATTTCGGATTCAGCGGCGCGGCTGGAAGCCGCGCCCTTTCAAAGCTCGTCTTGGGCAATGCGATCGAATTGTGCGCCCCGGCGGACAGCCGAGGGCGGCTGTCCCCACATGGCACTACTAGCTGACTGCAGAGGGCCAACAGCTAGTTGATATCGAACTGCTCCTGGTGCAGCGCCGGATCGCTTTTTACGATGATCGTCCGCTTGGTTAGCTCTTCCATCTCGTTCAGGAGTCGGCCGTTGTTGGTCTTCAATTCTTTGGCAACATCTGGATTCACGCGCAGCATTACGTCTTCGTGCTCCATATGTTTGGCCATCTTGCGCATCTCCACGTAAATTTCGTTTACGACCGTCGTGAGCGACTTCACGTAGCCAGTGGACTGGCAATAGGGGCAAGGCGCGCCGATGGTGCGTTCCAGCGATTGCTTCACCCGTTTGCGGGTAATTGCTACAAGTCCGAAATCGTTGAACTGAAGAACTTTTGACGGAGCCCGGTCGTGACGAAGTTCTTCTTCGAGAGCCTGCATCACGCGCTGGCGGTTGCGGCGCTCATCCATATCGATGAAGTCGATGATGATGATGCCGCCTAGATCGCGCAGCCTGATCTGCCGCACAATTTCTTTGATCGCGTCGACATTCGTTTTGACGATCGTATCTTCGAGGCGCGTGGTCTTGCCAACGTATTTGCCAGTGTTGATATCGATTGCAACCAGCGCCTCGGTCTGGTTGATCACGATGTAGCCGCCACTCTTCAGCCAGACTTTGGACTTGAGCGCCTTGTTCATCTCCTCGGCTAGGCCGAATTGCTCGAACAGCGGCGTCTCCTTCGTATAGAGCTTTACCCGCTTGACCAGCGCGGGCTGAAAGCGATTGAAGAAGCGCAGCACGCGCTCGTATTCCGGTTCGGTGTCAACCCAGATCACGGAGAAGTCTGAGGTGACCTGATCACGCAACACTCGCTCCACCACATTCAGATCGTGGTAGATCAGCGCCGGCGGCTTCGAGGCCTCGGAACGAGTTTTAATGTCGTTCCACAAGCCTTTCAAAAATCGGATGTCTGCCCGCAACTCTTCTTCGCTTGCACTCTGCGCCGCGGTGCGAACGATGAAGCCTCCGTGGCCGTTATCGCGTTCGCTCATCACGATGCGCTTCAACCGCTGGCGTTCCTCATCGGATGCGATCTTGCGCGATACTCCGGTATGGTTCACCGTCGGCATGTAAACCAGGAAGCGCCCCGGTAGCGCGATGTGGCTGGTGATACGCGCACCCTTCTTGCCGATCGGCTCCTTGGCAATCTGTACCAGGATTTCCTGGCCTTCTTTGAGCAGGTCGCTGATCTTCGGAACCTCATGCGACTCGCGGCGCGGGAAGCGGCGTCCACCGCGGCGTCCGCGTTGTCCGCCCTGACGATCAAAACCGGGGCGCGGACGCGGCGCGCGCTGAGTGTAACCGGCGGTTCCTGATGGAGCCCGCACCTCGGCTCGCGCATCGACCGCCCCTGTGCCGTCGGCTTCGGCATCGAGCAGAGCCTCGGCTTCGGCTTGCGCCTCTTCGAGTTCCAACTCTTCGGAGTCATCGTCGCTTTCCGTGGGAGTTTGCGGCGCGACACCGGATTCGGCCAGAGATGACATGTGGATCTCTTCTACAGTCGCGCGCACTTCGGCGAGTTCTCGCTGCGCCTCGGCGTTCGGCTGACCGGCGGCTCGCGTCTCTTCTTCGAACTCGTCATAGCCTTCGTCGGACGACTGCTCGTACCGAACGGTGTCCGCCTCTTCCTCGTCGATGGTTTCTTCTTCGAGCGTGCCCGCGGGAGCGAATGCGGGCTGTATCTCAGCAGCCGGAGCGGCAACCGGAGTTAAATCCGAATGTTCATGCGAGGCGCCCACTGGATTCTCTTCAACCTCTTCGATAATTTCTTCTTCGCTTGTGCGTGCCGTCGCAGCAGCGGTGGAAGCGCCTGCGCTAGCCGTATCTCTGCGATGAAATTCACGGTTCCAGTCGACCGAGGTTGATGCGGATGTCGGAACGTTCTCGGCAGAGTCTTCGTGAACTGGCTGCGCATCTTCATTCAGCCGGGCATCTTCAACCGATCCTTCCTCGATGTCCGTGGTCTTGGCAAAAATTGGTTCGTCTTCCGGGAATCTGGCCGCGATGGGCTCAGAGGTTTCGGTGCGAGATTCAGCTTCGCGCGACTCGGCAGGTCGCTCCGTTGCATGGAACTCTTGCGCTCGTGCCGGACTAGCCGGCGGCTGAGTCAAGCTGCGGTATTTGGAAATCGACTCTCCCGGAAGCAATATTGGCTGATATCCCGCGGGAGGCCCAAACTGCTGGGTTCTTGCCAGCTCCTGCGGACGAGGAGCGACCGGCGTAGGGACGATCTCTGCTGCGGGCTTAGCGAAACGCGGCTCCGGACTTCGTTCTCGCCCATCGCCTCTTCCGTCCCGGCGCCCACCGCGGCGGCGGCGACGTCCCCGCCAGCCCCCGCGCTCCCGGTCTTGAGAATCCCCAGCACCGGAAGGCTCCGGCGCACCAACGGATGCCGGGGCCTGACCTACTGCATGTTCTTCGGTTTCGTCAAAGCCTTGGTCGAAACTGCCTGCCGACGGTTCGGCAGCAGTTCCTTCAGCGGATTCCGTTCCCGCGGCGAATGTCTCCGCACGAGGCGGTTGCGGACGCAGATCAGGCACGGTGCGGCCCGCTGGAATCGAGTCGGTCAGATCTTCGTCGTGCTCCTCCAGTTCCATAAAGTCGGAAACATAGAGGAAGGCATCGCGCTCCAGGCCGATGTCGACAAAGGCTGATTGCATCCCGGGAAGCACCCTGGTCACGCGGCCTTTATAGATGGAACCAGCTAGTGTGTATTCATTTTCGCGCTCGAGGTAGATTTCCGCGAGCAGATCGTCTTCCACCAACCCCACCTTGGTTTCGTGAGGCGTGGAAGAGACAAATAACTCCTTGTTCATGGACACTCCGGTCCCGCCGTTAAGCGGGTTTCACCGGGGCAGAGCGAGGAAGGAAACGGGAGGATCGAGCGTCGCGATACTGGCCCCGAATTGGGGACGGCTGGGGACTGGGAGGTTTTTCCTGGTCCGAATCCGCTGCACAAGCTTGGGAATCTTTTGCACTGTTCGCTTTTTGTCTGCCGGGATTTGTGACCGCACTCTCAGACCGTTTCCGGTCGGGGGGCCGTTTCCCTGCCCAGCAGCACTATTTGCTTTCAATCCTGCCCGGCCTTCGACTGCTCGCTGGCCGGTGAAATGCCCCCTTTACGCGAGGGCGATCGATATTTTTGGGGCTGCGCCAACCGGCGCAGCAAATTGCTCCCTGCCGTCTT
>Ga0307478_10000492_pt1 | contig 40510 bp, 38 predicted proteins | sample atmos_gasesECM4C_2_FD_203713 | JGI IMG/M metagenome (GOLD analysis project Ga0307478, IMG submission 203713) | Hardwood forest soil microbial communities from Morgan-Monroe State Forest, Indiana, United States - atmos_gasesECM4C_05 | ecosystem: Environmental > Terrestrial > Soil > Temperate...
CTGGTAGCCATGAGCAAGAGCGGTTCCACATACTTCCAACGGATCCATGCGCTGGATGTGGCCACCGGCAAGGAACAGCCGGGCTCGCCGATCACCGTGTCAGCGAAATTTCCTGGCACCGGAGACGGGAGTCAGGGTGGGTACGTGATTTTTAATCCTTACCAATATGCGGAGCGGCAAGGGTTGTTGCTGCTCAATGGTGTGATCTATACCGCCTGGACTTCCCACTGTGATGAGCGTCCGTACACCGGTTGGGTGATCGGGTACAACATGAAGACCGGAGCGCAGGAGGGTGTGTTGAACTTGACGCCGAATGGGAGCGAAGGAGCGATCTGGCAAGCCGGAGCGGGCATGGCATCCGATGGCACATACATTTATCTGCTGACCGGCAATGGCACCTTCGATACTGACCTGAACGCCAACGGATTTCCCTCGAAGGGAGACTACGGCAATGCTTTTGTAAAGATTTCGCCGGGCACTCGCAAGCAACCGGTGGCGGATTATTTCACCATGTACAACACGGTGCAGGAGTCGGGTGGAGACGTTGACCTGGGATCGGGAGGGGCGATGTTGCTTCCGGCGATGACCGACTCGCAGGGAAACACTCGCTATTTGGCGATGGGCGCCGGCAAAGATCAGAACCTCTACATCGTAGACCGCACCAACATGGGCAAATTCAACCCACAAAACGATAATGCGATATACCAGGAACTCGATAACGTATTAGGCGGTGGCATTTGGTCCATGCCGGCCTTTTTTAACGGCAATGTTTATTACGGCCCCGTGGGCAACAATCTGTTGCAGTTCACCTTCACCAATGCCTTGCTCTCTACGAGTCCAGTGGCCAAGAGCGCGGCTAGCTTTACCTACCCAGGAACCACACCTAGTGTCTCGGCCAACGGAACGCAGAACGGCATTGTCTGGGCGATCGAGCATAGCGATCCTACGGATGTGCTGCATGCATACAACGCCAATTCGGTGGCGACCGAGTTATACAACTCGTCGCAAGCGCCGAACGGGCGCGATCAGTTCGGCTCGGCCAGCCACTTCGGCACACCCATGATCGTCAACGGCAAAGTTTATGTCGGAACCCAGAACGGGTTGGCGGTATTTGGGCTGCTACAGCAAGACAAGTAGTGAGTGAATCTATTTCTGTGCAAAGCGGTCAAGACCGCATGAAGCTTGTGCGACTTGGCCGCTTTCAAGAGGTTATTCACAATTGTTGTTGAAAAGTGGTTGGGCTGCGGACGAGCTTCTCAAAGCAGAGAGAACAAATCATTCACGAAACGCAAAACGTTAATCGCAGAGATCGCCGAGAAAACGCGCGGAAGGACGCAGAGAAAAACGAGAACCTGGAGGAAAAGGAAAAGGCCGTGATATTGGTTATGCTCTAGCCGTCAACTCCTGCGAGGGAGCTGGCGACGTGGAGTCATGCACCATCACGGCCTTCGATGTAATCACTGCTTTCGCAGTTCCCTACCCCGGCCTCATCCTCGCAGACTAGCCGGTTTTTTCGGGTCGGGTCGCCCCTCGAGTTGCCCCGTTGAGCGGATTACCCAGCTTACTTCGGACTGGCTAAGTTTTAATTTGAGCCAACCCTTTCAGCCGTCGACGGGCGCGAAGTTAAATCCTATGGCAGAAAATGTCAACGCCGCATTTCGGTGCAACATGGCAGTGCAATCCACAGAGTTTTCCGCGACGCAATCTATTCTCCATGGGCGGCTTAGGAACCATGCGAGATGAAGGACCCTGTTTTGCACAGGTTCTTGCACAAATGCCGCGAGCGTGAACCACACTAGCTTCTTGACGGAGCACTGGCGGTACCGCATGTTGATTCTGAGGTCTAAAGATGTCGCTGTCGCAGCTAGTGGCGTATGTAGATGGTGGGTCGCTGGGAAATCCCGGACCGTCGGGAATTGGAGTGGTGATTGACGGAGCGGAGAGTGGCCAACTGAAGATTGCGAAGTGGGTCGGGCGGCAGGACAACAATGTGGCCGAGTACCTGGCGCTGCTGGAAGCCCTGCAATGCGCTGTGTCGCTGAAAGCCGGAGCGCTCCATGTTTACTCGGATTCGGAAGTAGTTGTGAAGCAGATGATGGGAGAATACTCCTGCCGCAGCCCGCGGCTGTATTCGCTGCACTGGATCTGCCGCAAACTGGCTCGTGGGCTGGAGTTTTCCATTTCGCATGTGCGGCGTGAAAACAACGCGGAAGCGAATAGTTTGGCCAGTGCGGCGGCGCGGGGCAAGGTTTAGCTAATAAGAACGTCTCACCGTTTAGACCGCGCCTTGGCAGAATCATATTCGCTTCGCTTCACTTCACCCTTGTTCACGACTACGCCGCTGCTAACCAAGCCCTCCGAGCTAAGTCCATCTTCAGAAGGTGAGACCATGCTGTCTTCGTACAAGCGCCTGGCGATGATCGCAGTTGTGCTGGCTGCGGGTGCCTGGTTCCTACAAGCGCAAAGTACCCTCGCATCGCAGACCCAGCCGCGCAAGACCAGCAATCCCTATACCGGCGACCTGTCGATCTTTGACTCGCCAGGCCGAGAGGACCGGCTTCAAATCAACCGCGTGATGGACATTCTGGGAATCTCTCCGGGAAAGAATGTGGCGGACATTGGAGCGGGATCGGGATGGTTCACGGTGCGGGCCGCACGGCGAGTCACGGAAACCGGAAGTGTCTACGCAGTGGACATAAATCCTGAGGCCATCCGTTACATCGAGAATCGAGCTACCAAGGAACACCTGCCCAATGTGAAAGCGATACTGAGCAAGCCTGATGATCCGCTACTTCCAGCCAACAGCATTGACGCGGTGCTACTGCTAAAGACCTATCACGAGGTGGAGAAGCCGGTGGTCCTGCTGCGGAATCTACGGGCGTCGCTGAGGGCGGGGGCAAAGGTTGGGGTTATAGATCGCAACGGGAATGGCGAAAATCATGGTGTAGGAAAGGATGTGGTCACGCGGGAGGCTGGTGAAGCTGGCTACCAACTGATCGCACAGTACGACTTCGTGAAGGGCGATGGTATGGATTATTTTCTGGTGTTCTCGTTGAAGCGGCAGTGATGGGGTTATGGCTTCACATCTTCGGGGATGGGCATTCGGGCTTCGAACCGCTGGATACTTTGCGGGCAATGTTTGTGAAACAGACGCTTCAGATCGGGAGTGAATTCGTGCAAGACATTGGTGGTCGCATCCGAGCTAAGGCTGCCCAGAAACCGGTTCATAGTGGCGCCCAGAGTGCGGTCAGGACGCGGGTAGTATGCATCCTGCAGCGAGCTGGCGAATGACGCTCCCAAGAACTCTGCCTGGTTGAAGACATCGCGGCCGTAGTCATCACGAGTGATCAACACACGGGTTGCCGCATACCAGGCGCGCGAGACAAATCCATTCTTCCCCGAGGGAAAGTAGCGTGGGTCTTCGTGGAGCAAACTGGCCAGCACGAAGTTCTGGATGAAGCGGCGGGATTCTTCATCCGCGAGCGTAGCCCCTAATCGCTTGCCCCAACCTTGCATGCCGCCTCCGTATTCCGGCCACTGGGCCCACATTTGCGCCCAAGTTGCATCGAAGCCCGCGGAAGCGAACGTGTAAGGTGAGTAGGTTTGATGCATTACGAGTTCGAACTTGCAATGACGGGACAAGGGATCGTAGGCGGATGGAGCGTCAGGAAGACTTCCCGGGGCAACGACAAAACTTGCCGGCACCGTCCTCATTTGGCTGCATGGCAGCGATTGCGTTGCAACCTTGCTGGCGGGCTCAGTCAGCAGCTGCGACGATTGCTCAAGCATGGCAGGCGGTGCGGCCTCTAGTGGGGTGTTAAAGTTGCTCGCGATCTTGGTTCCGACCTCGGTTCCGCCCTTGGTTCCGACGGGTGCATCGGACAGTTGGGCCCAGACGGTCCCCTGGGCCACACTCACCACTGTCACCAGGATGATTACCCGGATCGTCATCGCGCCGCCCTCGGTGTAGCAAAACCAGCGCTTCTTCGATGGCCCACATGTGCCAGAGTTTGCATGCGGCAGGAACGATGGGGAATCTCTTTCGACTCCAGGAGGTATGGTTGGCCGAGCCCGCAAGTGTCGCTACTAGAGCCAGTTACCATAGGCTTTAGGGTTGCTTGCGCGGCCCCCCGAATGGGTGCAGAACCGGCCAAATTGCGCCTCCACCCTGCTTAGCAGCACCCCGGTTGCCATCCCGCTGCCCGGCCAATTCCGTCAAAAGCGGCCTCCCGAGCCGGAATCCAGTGGAAAAGAGTTGGCTGATTTCACATATAATTCATCGAAGCGCCGCACAATTTCGGTTGGACACGGGTTCAATGGGGTAGGGATCTATCAATTGGGGGGGCCATGAATGAGACGGGACCAGTGCGGCTGGGTCCGCGCGAACAACAGATTGTTGATCTGCTCTTGCAGGGCTGCGGCAACACCGAAATTGCGCAGACTATAGGAATGAATCGCCGGACGGTAAAAGCACATTTCAACCGTCTTTTTCATAAGTTTGGAATCAGTGGTGGCATCAAGCGAGTAAAATTGGCGACTCTGATCTACCGGAGGCAGCTATGCTTGGAGAGCGGACTGGGCAAGTTCGTAATCGACGGCAGGAAGCAATCATTGAACTCGTTGCCCAAGGACTTACAAACCGGGACATCGCAAGAGAACTCGGGACCACCGAGTACGTCATCAAGAACTATCTTCGGACCATCTACGACAAATTGGGGCTCTGGAACAGGGTCGAACTAGCGTTGTGGTACGAGGCCCGCAGGCACGAGAGCCGGACATCCAGCGAGGTTGCGAGCTTGGCAGGTCTTCAAGATTCAGCGATCCCGACTTCCGAGCTCAACTAACGAGCTTGCTAATCGGCAAGGAACGGCGGGTCGCTGAGGGCCGGCGAGCCTAACTTGTCAAGAGCGAAACGCGCACTCTGATCCACATACCAGTTGCTCACCACTTCTTGAACCATTTCGGGCCACTGCGTTCTGGAAAAACTTGGTTCCGCGTCTACCGGCGGAACCGGGTTGATCCTTGTAACAGGACGGCCAATCTCACGTATATAGACCGGAGGGCCAACCAGCAAAGCAATGCGCTGGCGGGGCTTACTCTTCCTGATCTGAAGCGATGCCATCGCAGCCTGCTCGGAGTTTTCCGGCACCGCCAACAATACGAGATCGTAGGGAATGTTTTTCCAAAGCGACTTGGCATCTTCCAAGCGACTGGCGGGATGCACCTCAACCTCACGATTTCTTAGAATGCTGGCCAGCAGGGTTAGTCGTCGTGAGTTTTCGTCGATCAACAGAACTCGGCGGCGTTCGCTGTACAGAAATGTCATAAAGTAATCCTCCGAATGGTTCGACGATAATGAGTGAAGGTTGCGAATAGGTGTCAGGCAGGTTAAGGTTTTGTGAATCTGGGCCTGACGTCCGAGATCCCACCGGCGCAACTTTCTAGTCGGCCAAACATCCACTCCATGTATGGTGGAGCTTTTCTTATGCGAATTTTATTAGTTTCCGTTATTGCCGCTGGCATCGGAGCGCTGGCTTGGGCTGGCGGAGTCGTGAAGGGGGGAGATGCCACCGGGCGCGTCCCGATTCTGGTTGAGCTTTTCACTTCCGAGGGATGTTCCAGCTGTCCGCCCGCGGATGCTTTCCTGCAAAAGCTTGATCAACAACCGCTGCCGGGAGCGGAAGTGATCGTGCTCAGCGAGCATGTGGATTATTGGAACCACATTGGGTGGAAGGATCCATATTCCGCCCGCTTTTACAGCGACCGCCAGGGCGCTTATGCAAGCCGACTTAAACTGGATGGTCCCTATACTCCGCAGATGGTGGTGGACGGGAGCATCGAGTTTGTGGGTAGTGATCGGGGACTGGCCCGAAAAGCCTTCGACCAGGCATTGGAGGCGCAGAAGATCCCGGTCGGGCTGTCTGCGATTTCCATTGATGCTGGAAACACTTTACACGCCCATGTGGAAACTGGATCCGTGCCTTCAGACGCGGAGGTAGTGGTGGCGGTTGCATTGAATCACGCGGAGTCCCAGGTTTTACGCGGAGAGAACGGGGGACGCACTCTGACTCACACCGCCGTGGTAAGAACGATGGTGAAAGTCGCAACCTTGCCGCGAGGAAAGACCTTTGCGCAAGAGGTTCAGGTCAAGGTGGAACCTAGTTTGGCGAAGGATAATCTTCGGGTAATCGCATTTGTCCAGGAAGTCCATCAGGGAAAAATTCTGGGGGCGACGGTTGAGCCCGTGACAAAGAATTAGACCGAGACGGAGGCCGAGAGCCGAGGCTTAATCCCTTGGCCGATTCCGCTACCTTCGGCAATTCTCAGGTCGTAGTCGTTCTGAAGATTGAGCCAAAACTGCGCCGGCAGACGGAAATACTTCCCCAAGCGAATGGCTGTATCGGCACTGATGGCGCGGTCCCCCCGGACGACTTCATAGATGCCGGGAAAGCCGAGCGCCTTCGCCAGTTCATAAGCACTCACGCCCATCGGTTGCATGAACTCAGTCTTGAGAATCTCTCCGGGATGGACCGCAAAAATCTTCCTCGCCCTGGCCATATTCGCTCCGTTTGCTAATGGTAGTCCACAATTTCCACTTCAAAAGCGTTTCCGTTCCGCCATACAAAACACACGCGGTATTGATCGTTCACGCGAATACTGTGCTGTCCTGCGCGGTTCCCACCAAGTGCTTCGAGATGATTTCCGGGGGGCACTTTCAAATTGTCGAGCGTAACCGCCGCATTCAAAATGGCGAGCTTTCTGAACGCCCTTCGTTCCAGATCAGCCGGAAGCCGGCGGCTCCTTCCCCGCTGCCACAGCCCTTCCGTGTCCTCGTCCCGGAAGCCCACAATCATTTCCATTATACTAACGTGACGCGATACTATTGTCAAGCGATAGTGGCCCAAGCAGGAAGATTCACGTAGGAGCGATCTAATGCGGATATCGATGGGCAGCCCAAGAGACGAAGAGTGCGCTCCACATCCACTCGCAAAATCTCCAGTGCGCGGGCGACACCAGCCGGACCGGCTGCGGCCAGACCATAGGCGTACGCCCGACCACAAAGAACGGCGCGAGCACCCAGGCAGATGGCCTTAATAATGTCGGCGCCGCGGCGAATGCCACCGTCCATCAGCACCTCGGCGCGGCCATTCACCGCAGCCACCACTTCTGGTAAAGCACGCAGCGAAGGAGAAACGCCATCAAGCTGGCGGCCACCATGGTTGGAGACGACAATCGCTTCGGCCCCGGCGTCGAGAGCATGGCGAGCATCGTCACCCGTGAGGACGCCTTTGATCACTATGGGGCCACGCCAAGCGTCGCGGATCCAACGCAGGTCGGCCCAGGTGACAGCGGCAGCAGCGAGGGCAGCGTTGATATCCACCAACGGCATGGGGCCACGACCGGGGACAACAACGTTGGGGAGCGGGCGAATGCCGCCATCGAGCAGGAAGCTGGCCAGCCAACTGGGACGCGCCAACACCTGCGGAAGAAATGGGAGTTTGGCGAACAGAGTACCGCTGATGAGTTCTTTCATCCCGTTGCGCACGTCACGTTCGCGCACACCGGCCACGGCGGTGTCGATGGTCACTACCAGTACAGAAAAGCCTGCCACACGAGCCCTTTCAATAGCTGCTTCGGCCGCGCCGCGGCCACCAATCAAGTAGAGCTGATAGAAGACGGGGCCTGAGGACGCAGTTTTGACGTCTTCCAGGCGATGTCCGGAAATGGTAGAGAGAATGTAGGCAGTGCCGACGGCCCCGGCGGCATGAGCAGCGGCGACTTCGCCTCCGGGATGCATGAGGCGGCTGTAGCCTACGGGAGCCAACAGAAACGGGAGTGAGAGATCAAGCCCCAGGACGCGGGTCCGCAAATCGCACTGAGACAGGGCAACTGCATGACGCGGGCGCAGGGTAACGTCTTCAAATACCCGGCAGTTCTCTCGCAGCGTGACTTCGCCTTCGGCGCCGCCGTCCAAGTAGTCGAAGACGGCCCGGGGCAGCCGGCGTCGCGCCAGAGGTCGGAAGTCCGTGATACAGACAACGCGGGGAGCAGCGACGGCGCGGGAGGCGGTCATAGGTAAATCACGATTTCTTCTTCGTGGGCTTGGGCTTTAGCGTCTTCGCGTATTCATAGCTCATCGCGAGATACTTTTGAAGCTCTTTCGTATTCTTCAACAAGGCGTCAGGAACAGCGACGTATTCTCCCATCACCGCACCGTAGGCCTCAAACAGCTTGGTCTTGTACTTCTTCAGAAACGCCTTTCGCTGATCCTCGGGAAGCCGAATGGCCAGGCGAGATTGATGCAGTAGCGTGAACATGTTGCCATTCAGCGAAGTGTAAGGATTGGCAGCTCCCTTGCGTTCGATCGCAGGAATGGTGGCGATCAGCCTGTCATAGAGGACTACTTCATCAGGAAGTGTGCTCTTTTTCGCCGCGGCCATACGCATTCCTCAGCAAGCATACGAGAATACACCATCCACGGAACGCCCCTGATAAACTTGCAGCGACATTTGCAGGCATATTCCAGATATGAAGCGCGCAGCTATCGGCGTTCGGGCCCATTCCGGTTGGGGAGCGCTCGTGGCGGTCACAAACAACGCCGGCACAGTGGAGGTAATTGACCGGCGGCGCGTCATTATCATTGCGCCGGGAACCCCAGGAGCGAAGCAGCCCTATCACTTCGCCGAGAACCTCGAGCTTGCTGAGGCAGAGGCGTTTATTGATAAATGCTCTGCGGCTTCAGAACGCCTTGCCTTGTCGGCGATCCGGGAGTTGGTAGGCGAACTGCGTGATCGCCATTATCGTCTCGTGGGTTCCGCCGTGCTCCTGGCCTCAGGTCGTCCGCTGCCGCCGCTATCGAAGATCCTAGCATCACACGCGCTGATTCATGCCGCGGAAGGCGAATTCTTTCGCCGAATGTTTTGGAAGGCATTCGAAAATCTTGACCTAACCGTCACCGGGGTTCGAGAACGTGATCTCGAGGAATGTGCCCACTCGACGTTCGGCAGAGCCGCGACTCGGATGCAGCAGCAGATTTCAACCCTGGGCCGTGTTCTCGGACCGCCCTGGACCCAGGATCAAAAAGCTGCGGCACTGGCCGCATTGCTACTTCTGGCGAAGTAAGGGGAGACGCTAATCGCCGCTTCCAATCAAGTCTCAGGATATTCACTCGTCCAGCATGCCACGCGAATAGAGGGCCTCGTAGGTTGCGATGTCATCCGGCCGGTCGGGAGCGACGGCACGAAATATCTGTGCGGCGAATGCGAAAGGAGCCAGTCCGTTCGCGGTGATTACATTTCTGTCCTTTACAGCTGGCACTTTCTCATAAAGATCATGGCCCCTATATGCAGGCACATACTTGGCGATAAAACCATCTCCATTACTAGTATGCCGGTGATCGTCGAGCAGTCCCGCGTGCGCTTGGGACAACGTTGCAGCGCAGATCGCGGCTACTGGAAGCGAGGCTTGATGGAAAGCTTCTATGAGGCGGGTAATTTTTTCAATTTCTCCTCCCATCCACATGTCGCCACCCGGAAGGACGAGGATGTCTGCCAATTCCGGCCGGACCTCCGCCCAAAGCAGATCGGGTGTAACTTTCAGTCCACCCATGCTCACGATGGTATTGGTTGCGAGTGCGAACGTCTTGACGGAATACCCGAACGTGCGCCGTAGCTCCGCCAGTGCGGATGCCGGCTCCCAATCTGCGAAACCATCGAACACAAAAACGTATGCCGTGCCGCCTGCCATCAGTGATTGATCATCCTATTTACTGCATTGTCTCACTACAGCGAGCGGCGGTCTCTAGCCGAAATACAGTTTTAGCCTCTCAGTTTGTTTTCTGGGACGCAATGCGAGTAGACTTGCGCTGCTTCTGGAGGAACCATCCGTGAAACACGCACTGTTGTACGTCGCTGCTCTGCTTTTTGTCGCGGGTCCCGGATTTGCGCAACAAGCGCCGGCCGCGCCGGCGCACCACTCGGCGCATGCTGCTGCGAGCGTGCCGAAGCCATCCGCGGACAAACTCTGGGCCAATCTTATGGCTGGTAATAGCCGGTTTGTAGCCGGTAAACCACAAAGCTATGCGCTGGCTTCGCTGCGCCAGAAATTGGCTTCCGGGCAATCGCCCCACGTGATAATCCTGTCTTGCTCCGACAGCCGCGTTTCCCCGGAATTGACGTTCGACCAGAGTCTGGGCGACCTCTTCGTGGTGCGCGCGGCTGGCAACGTCGCTGACCCCGTGGGGCTGGGCAGCATCGAGTATGCGGTGGAGCACTTTCACAGTCCTTTGTTGGTGGTGCTCGGACATCAGAAGTGCGGGGCCGTAATCGCCGCATGTTCCGGCGAGAAGATGCCCAGCCGCAACCTGGAAGCAATCATGAACAAGATTGGTCCCGCCGTTACTCAGGCCAAGACATACGCTAAGGCGGACGATTTGATCGAGTCGGCAATTAAGGAAAATGTACGCCAGAGTGCCAAAGATGTGCCGGCCAACAGCGAGATCATTCGCAATGCCGTGAAGTCGGGCAAGCTCAGCATAATTGAGGCGGAATACCAGTTAGACACTGGCGAAGTGGTTCGCCTTAACCCGCCGGCGAACAGTCAGAATTAGTCAATATCTTCGCTCCTTGGTGCTCGCTACGTATCTCGGCTTCGCGGTAAGAATATGCGTAATGTCCTATTGCTGCTCGCCTGGCCTGCCTGGCTGGATGCTCGACGGCACAATCGCAAAACGGCCTGGCGAAGATTGATGCGTCGATAGGGATCTATCGTTTACTGGTACGAATCCAACGGACGAGCCGATAACTTCCGGCTTCCGCGCCATACGGGAAGCGGACGGCGACCTCAGCCGGACTGGGCGTCGTCAATTGACATCAATCATCGCAACCCAACTGAACAGTGAACGCTGCCTGGTCATTTTAATACCGAGGCTTTTGCCAAATCCACCTCCGCAACCCTCGGATCAACTTCGCGAAAAATACTGCCTGAGGCCAAAAACTAAGCCGCTGAACGGCATGCCGAGCGCGCCGTAGACCGCCTCGGCCTCCGGTGCCGCATTATCGGCCAAGATCTCAATCGCGACGTTGGAATAGCACACCGGAATGACACCGGCGTGCTGCATGCGCAGGATTCCCATGTCAACCTGCGTCTGAGTGAAGCCACCCGATGCATCGATGACCGCATAACTCTGGAAGCCGTCGGCAAGAGCAGCCATGGCCGGGAAGGCAAGACACACATCCGTGGAAATGCCCGTGACGATGAGGTTCTTGCGCCCAGTCGCCTTGACCGCATCCACGAAGCGCTTCTCGTCCCAGGCGTTGACCGTAGTGCGTTCAATGCCCGGCACGCCGCGTAAAACCTCGACCAGTTCGGGGATAAGCGGTCCCCACATTTTCTCGGTGGTCGTGGTTACGATCACGGGCACTTTGAGCGCGAGCATGGCTCGTGTCAGGCCAACGATGTTGTGCTTGAGCTGAAGAACGTCGATGTCACGCACGCCGGTATACAGGCCGACCTGGTGATCCACAAGGAGTAGCAGGGCGTTGTTGCGGGTCAGGCGTTCTGTGCGTTGAGTGGAATCTGCGGTCATAATGTTCCTCGATTATCCTAGGCTCAAGCCTGCTTGCTCTCTTGCAGAATTTTGCTGTTTTTGCCCTTTATCGCCTAAAAAGTTTGAAACCGCGCGGTTGACGCTGCACCGTGACAAACCAACTACTTCTCGAGCAGCGTGCCGAGCACTGCGGGCCACCGATTCTCAAAGTCGCCGTCCCGTTGGAGTCCGCGCTCTAACAGACCTTTGATTCGCCGCTGGGCTTCAGGCCATGTCAGCGCGGTCTCAAAGGAGGTGATGGCGTCGAGGAGTTGGTCGGCGGACGGCAACGAGACCTGGTTGACGAGATTCTTCGCGGCGGCGATGGCACGCCGGTCGAAGGAGGCGATCCGGCGCGCGAGTGCGTCGACGAAGCCGTCCAGTTCGGCGTCAGGAAGTGCCCGGTTGGGTTTTACGCTTGAAAATGCCTCGTCATGTAATGGCGTCGCCATCTTCCGGGGCTGACCCCAACGAATTGATGGAATGTGCGCGTGAACGCTGCCTGGTCATTGAATCCCGACTGAATCGCGATATCGATCAGCGACATGCTGGTCTGGCTCATCAGTTGTTTGGCATGGTCAATGCGACGTTGAATCAGCCACTGATGTGTAGAGATGCCGAAAGACGTTTTGAATGAGCGGGCAAAGTGGCTGACGGAAAGTCCGCATTCGCGTGAAATCTCAGAAAGCCGGATCCGGCCATGCATGTTCTCACGAAGAAGTTCCGACGCTCGTCGTTTCTGCCATGGCGCCAGACCTCCCTTTGAACCGCGTCCTGTTTTCTGGAGTACACCGTACTGCTGGAGAACATGTGCTCCGAGGATGAGGCTGAATTGATCGAGAGCCAGCACAGAGAGACGGTCCCTCTGCCCAAGGAATGGAAGGATGCTCTTTGTGATCTGCGCCACAACTAAATCGTCTTCGAGCACTGCCAAGCGATAGTCGCTAACCCGGCCAACACCGAGATCCTCGGCAATGTCATCCAGTCCCTTATGAGGGACGGAATAGTGAACGTAATCGAAGGCACTCCCTGCCCAGCAGCTTGGCTGTGAATCGAAATCGATGACATTGGAGCGAAATGGGTGAACGGTGGATGTGGCAATGAGCTTATCTGCTGTCCACACCTGATAGCTCGATGAGGGCAGAGACTTAAGGGAGATCGACACCAGTAGTGCGGGGACGGGCGATAGCTTTGTGATTCGGCCTGGAAGCCCAGCCGGCGACTGAAGCCGGGTGATCGTAAAAGTTCCCGGAGTGCGAAACTGTGATGGAACGGCGGACATCCCGTCCAATTGAATGAATGTTGTGCAGGGAGCTTCAGGCGACGTCTGCGGAGTCTTATCTGCCTTTGGCGAAGGGTTCTGGTTCATGGCGACCTCCGTTGTGACGACCTGTCATGCATCGACATAAGACCACAATCGATCTTGGAGCCAGCAGGTATTTCGTTCGTTCTAAAGGGATTCCGTCGTCCGAGAAATCATCTGGACTGGGCAAAGCCGTGTCTACGATTCTCTTCCACTCCCGTGCTGTTCCCTCCTGCACATTGAACTCCAACTCTTCCCAGTACGCATTGATCATTGCGTAAATGTCGTCATCACCTTGAGAAGCCCCGTGCAGGCAGAATGCCAGGCTATGCGAGTCGTGGGACAAATCAACCGCGGGGCCGACGCCGTACCAGGAAACATCCTCCCGCCAGAACCTGCTCCGGCTCAGCGAAGGATGATTCTTGCGGAACGCAATCATCTTCTTGAAGAACCGGAAAATGTCGGCGTTGGTTTGGAGTTGTTTCCAATCCAGCCATCCGATTTCGTTGTCCTGGTTATAGGGATTGTTGTTGCCAAACTGCGTGTTCAGAAACTCGTCCCCAGCGCGGAACATTGGTGTACCGTTGGACAGCAAAAGCAAGCAGCAGAAATTCTTTACCTGCTGCCGGCGCAGTGCGCGGACCGCCGAGGACGCGCCTTCATCCCCGTCCCACCCACAATTCCAACTGTAGTTCTCGTTCGTGCCGTCCAGATTGTTATTCCCGTTTGCCCAATTGCGCTTGTGGTCATAGGCGACGAGATCGTACAGCGTGAACCCGTCGTGGGAAGTTACATAATTCACGCTTTGGTAGGGGTGATAAGCGTCGGCACGGTTGTCAGGAAACAAATCATCGCTCCCATAAATCCGGCGCATCAGGTCAGGGACCATCCCCGGATCGCTCTTAACAAAACGGCGAAGGTCATCGCGAAACCGCCCGTTCCACTGGAACCAAGTCAGGCCGGGGAATCCGCGCCCGAGCTGATACGCGGCTGTGTCCCAAGGTTCTGCGATCAAACGCACCCGCCCTAATTCCGGGTCCGCCGCAATTTCACTGAAGATGGGCGCTTCGCCCCAGTTGAGCGATCCATCCGCGTTACGGCTGAACACCGACGCCAGATCAAAGCGGAATCCGTCGATATGCATCCCCCGCTTCCAATAACGCAGACTATCAATCACCATCTTGCGCACGTGCGGCTGGCCGAAATTCAAGGTATTGCCCGTACCGGAGTAATTAGCGTAGGGGTTTGCCGGATCGGAGGAAAGCATGTAATAACCGGCACTGTCGAAACCCTTGAAGCTGTAGATCGGCCCTTTGTAGTCACCCTCACAAGTGTGGTTGTATACGACGTCCAACACCACGCCGATATCAGCCTCATGAAAAGCTTTCACCATATTCTTGAATTCAATACGCTGCTCATCGACACGGTGTGTGCTCGCGTACTGTGCATGCGGCGTGAAGAAATTCAAAGGCATATAACCCCAGTAATCGCCTTCTTGTGGATCACGCTGAAAAACCGGCATCAGTTCTACAACCGTCACCCCCAGTTCCTTTAAATACGGGATCTTTTCCACGAGACCGGCGTAGGTGCCGGCACGCGATGGGTCGACACCTGAGTTCGGGTTCTTCGTGAAACCTCTAACGTGAAGTTCGTAGATGACTGCATCCGACTCATGATACGGACACCGATGCCCCGACCAGTCAAATGTTGGTCGGTGATCAATCAGCACTCCCAAAGGCGCGCGGCCTGCGTTGGATCCTTCCCGCATGGCTAAGTTGCGATCAAAATCGGGTGGGAAGAAAATGCACTTCGCGTACGGATCGAGGAGCACCTTCTGCGGGTCGAAGCTATGGAGTTGAGGAATGGTCTGCCCCGAGACGGAGTAAGCGTAATAGCGAGCTTCAGTCATCTTTGTGACTGGGACGCGGCAGTGCCAAATCCGTCCCGACTTGTTGTGTAAAAAATCCAATTGAAGCCTCAGAAGAGGATTCACTAGATCGGCTGGAGAATAGAGCAACAGAGTGACGCTCTCCGCATGTTCCGAGTGAACGGCAAAATTGAACGCTTGCTCCTCTTCGATCCACTTCACTCCAAGCGGCAATGGGTTCCCCTCAGCCTGGTCCCAAGTTGGTCGTTTCATGAGCGGGACGGCCACGGTGTTGGCAACCTCCGCCGGACCCTTCATGTTGGCGACCACGTCAACCCTTGAGCTGTTCACTGTCCCTCTCTTTCATCCACTCCAACCGCTGGTTTCGCTCTCAACGCGGCAGCGCTACAACTCCGGCAAACTGCGGCAACGAACTGAGCAATTTGCTTGCGCCGTTCCACAAAATCTGCACTCCAATGCACACCAGCAGGAACGCGCTGAGTTTTAGAATTACGTTTGTCCCGGTCGGGCCCATTTTGCTCGCGAGCCGATCGGCGTAGCCGTAGCAGAGATAGATGGTCACTGCCACGAAAGCGGAACCGATCGCCGCCGCGAGAATTACCAGCAGGTTTGCGCCCAGGCGCTGCGGCGCGTTCGCACCCAAAGTGATCGCAACCGAGATGGAGCCGGGACCAACTGTCAACGGAAGCGTCAGCGGGTAGAACGCCTGGCTCAGAGCATCAGCGCAAGTGACCGTTCGTCCGGCAGGCCGGTCATTCCCATCTTTCTGATTCAGCATTGCCCAGCCCGTTGAAATCACGATCAGCCCACCGCCGACCTGCACAACCGGAAGCGAAATCCCAAAGAAGGAGAGTACGTGCGCCCCGAGGATAAAGGACGCGACAAGCAGTATGAAACTATCTACCGCAATGCGGCGGGCCAGCGCTCGTCGTGTCTCGGCCGCGTAGTCTCGCGTGAGCAGCAGAAAGACCGGACTGCCTCCGATCGGATCCACGATCGGAAACAGCGCGCTCACCACCAGGAGAATACTCTTGGCAACTTGAATCACCAGGCTCACCTTCCGGCTGCTTCTAGATTTGAGCGGTCGCCCGTCCGCGGTCCACTTGCGCCCTCACGGGGGTTGCAGGACTGACCGAGCGCTTGGAACTCTCCGTCAAACCCTGCAGCTGTTGAAAAGCCTGAGAGGATAGCATGTCTTCTCGGACACGCCAACGCCAGTTCCCATCGGCACGACCGGGCACGTTCATTCGAGCTTCGCTCCCTAAGTTGAGCAGATCCTGCAACGGAGCGATCGTGAGCGCCGCTGGTGACGACCATGCCAGCCGCATCAACTCCGGAGCGGCATCCGCACTGGTTCCCGGCGTACGCTTGAGGTAGCTCCAGAAGTTTTGCCGCTGGTAGTCGGGCAATTCCTCATACCATTGTCGCGTTGTGGCATTGTCATGCGTGCCAGTATAGGCGACTGTATTGTGGACGAAGTTGTGCGGCAGATATGGATTGTCCGCATGACCATCGAAGGCGAATTGCAGGATGCGCATCCCGGGTAGGCGAAACTGGTCGCGCAAGGCCTGCACGTCGGCCGTAATCACACCCAAATCTTCCGCGATGAATGGTAGATGACCCAGCTCTGTTTGCACTGCTTGAAAAAAGCTGGCTCCCGGACCCGCCACCCACTGCCCGGACTGAGCCGTTGGCGCTCCATCTGGAACGTGCCACGCAGCCGCGAACCCACGGAAGTGATCCAAACGGATCACATCGACGTGAGCCAGCAGAGCACGTAACCGATCGATGAACCAGCGATAACCAGTCGAACGCACGGCATCCCAGTTGTAAACGGGATTGCCCCACAATTGACCTTGTGCGCTGAAATAATCGGGAGGCACTCCGGCGACGAAGCGTGGCCGATGTTGCTCATCGAGCAGGAATAGCTCAGGGTTCGCCCAAACATCACTGGAATCCGGGGAAACAAAGAAGGGCAGATCGCCGATCAAGCTCACGCCTTGAGCATGGGCATGCTCCTTGAGTTGATCGGCCTGGCGGAACAGCAGGAATTGCGCGAATCGAACCTGATCGATTTGACTTGCTAACTCTCGCCGCGCCTCGACGAGAGCACTCGGGCTACGCTGGACCAACTCTGCGGGCCACTCCAGATAATAAGCCTGGCGATACTTTTCTTTCAGCGCCCGGAACAGAGCGTAGTCTTCCAGCCAATGCGCTTGCCGGGCGCAGAACTCGTCGTAGGCAGGCGCGAGATCTCTGTCACTGCGCTGCCCGGCTTTGAAGTTCGCCCACGCCTTTTCGAGCAGCCGCTGTTTGAACGGAATAACAGAATCGTAGTCAACCAAGTCCGCGGAGAACTGCGACAGAGCATCGCTTGCCTGTATCAGCCCGTCCGAAATCAGAGAGCTGGGGCTGATCAGCAGCTCGTTGCCGGCAAACGACGACATTGATTGATAGGGCGAGTTCCCGTAACCAGTCGGACCGAGCGGCAGTGCCTGCCACCACCTTTGGCCGGCATCGTGGAGACGATCAATCCATGAGACTGCCGACGATCCCAGATCACCGATGCCATACGGAGACGGCAGAGAGGTGACGTGCAACAGCAAGCCAGAAGCACGATATTCGGGCGGAAACGGCGGCGCAATCATGAGCGCGCCATTGCCGCTCATGCCTGGCCTCTCTGCTCGGGAACGACAGCGGACGAACCCAGCGCATGATTCACCATCTCCTCCGCCTCGCTAAGGATCGAGTTCAGATGGGTCTGGCTCTTGAAACTCTCGGCGTAGATCTTATAAATGTTCTCGGTCCCGGAGGGTCGCGCTGCAAACCAACCACTCTCCGCCACAACTTTCAAGCCGCCGATTGGTGCATTGTTGCCCGGGGCTTTGGTCAGCTTGGCGGTGATTGGCTCGCCCGCCAGGTCTGACTCCTTTACCGCGTCCGGGGTGAGTTTTTCCAACTTTGCTTTCTGCTCGGGCGTGGCGGGCGCGTCGATGCGCGTGTAGTAGGGGATGCCGAACTCCTCCGTCAGTTTGCGGTAATGTTCTCCGGGATTCTTGCCAGTGCGCGCGGTAATCTCCGCCGCCAGCAAGTCCATGATGGGCCCGTCCTTGTCGGTCGTCCATACTGTGCCGTCAAGACGAAGAAAACTCGCTCCGGCACTTTCTTCTCCGCCGAAACAGTACGAGCCATCGACCAGGCCGGGCACAAACCACTTGAAACCAACCGGCACTTCGCGGAGCTGGCGGCCGAGTTGTTTGACGACCCGGTCAATCATGCTGCTGCTCACCAGCGTCTTTCCCACCGCAACTGTGTTACGCCACTGGGGCCGGTGCTTGAGCAAATAGCGGATCGCAACGGCAAGGTAATGATTCGGGTTCATCAAACCCGCAACCGGAGTTACGATTCCGTGCCGATCAGCGTCGGTATCGTTCCCGAAAGCCACCTGGTACTGATCTTTCAGACCGACCAGCCTGGCCATCGCATAGGGACTCGAGCAGTCCATGCGAATTTTGCCGTCGTGGTCAACCGTCATAAACGAAAATGTCGGGTCGACAATTGCATTTGTGACGACGATGTCCAGCCCGTAAATCGAGTTGATCGGTTCCCAATAAGGTAATGACGCTCCGCCTAGAGGGTCCACGCCAAGTTTAAGGTGGGCGCCGCGAATCACATCCATGTCAACGACATTTTTCAGATCACGAACATATGGCAGGACGAAATCTTCCTGGTGAGTGGTCGCGGACCGGATCGCCTTGGCAAACGGAATTCGCTTGACCCCTGCATTCTCCGCTCGCAACAACTCGTTCGCGCGATTCTGTACCCAGCGGGTCACGTCGGTATCAGCTGGGCCGCCGTTGGGTGGGTTGTACTTGAAGCCTCCATCCTCCGGCGGATTGTGCGACGGCGTAATCACGATGCCGTCGGCCAGATGTTCCTGGCGGCCGCGGTTGTAAACTAGAATCGCTCGCGAGACAACCGGCGTAGGAGTTATCCCGTCGTTTTGCTGAATGATCGTGTCCACGTTGTTTGCCGCCAGCACCTCGAGCGCGGTGCGCTGCGCGGGTTCAGAGACTGCGTGAGTGTCTTTCCCCATGTATAGCGGGCCGTCGGTTCCCTGCTCGTGCCGGTATTCGCAGATCGCCTGGGTAATTGCGAGGATGTGCGCTTCATTAAATGTGCCGCGCAGCGGCGAGCCACGGTGTCCGCTTGTGCCGAAGCTGACTAACTGGTTTGGATCATCCACGTCGGGACGCCGGTCAAAATATTCCTTCTGCAGGCGAGCCACGTCCACCAGCAACTCCTTCGGTGCTGGTTTGCCTGCCAGTGGCGAAATATTAGGTTCGCCTGTCAGGGATTGTGTTTCTAGAGCACTGGGCATGGTTCCACCTTCCAAATCTCGCTTGCGTATTCCGCAATCGAGCGATCACTCGAAAACTTCCCAGAGCTGGCGACGTTCAAGATTGCTTTCTGCGCCCATGCGCCGGGCTCGGCATAAAGCGTTCCGAGCCGTTCCTGTGCCTGGCAATACGAGGTCAGGTCCGCCAGATGCATATAAGGATCGCCCTGGGTCAGGAGCATATCGCGCAAGGGAGCGAATACTCCTGGTTCGTTGCGGCTGAAGTAGTCAGAGAAAATCAGATCCAGAGCGGCTCGCGTCTGCGGCTCATTTTCATAATGCCAGTGCGGGTCATACCAGGCGCGGCTGTTCTCGACTTGCTCCACGGTGAGCCCGAACAGGAACATGTTCTCTTCTCCGGCTTCCTCCGCCATTTCGATGGTCGCACCGTCGCGGGTTCCGACGGTTAAGGCGCCGTTCATCATAAATTTCATGTTACTCGTTCCGCTGGCCTCGTAGCCGGCGGTCGAGATCTGGTTGGAGACATCGCTGGCTGGAATCAGCCGTTCCGCCAACGAGACGTTGTACTCAGGGAGAAAGACAACGTTGAGCCGGCCGCCCGCCGCCGGGTCCGCGTCAATCGTGCCCGCCAGGTTGTTGATGAATTTTATGATGAGCTTGGCCAGCTTGTAAGCCGGCGCCGCTTTACCCGCGAAGAAAAATGTCCGCGGCACTATCTTCATGCCGGGATTTTCCCGCAGCCGGTTATAAACAATCACAATCCGCAGCGCATTCATCAATTGCCTTTTATATTCGTGAATACGCTTGATGTGGCAGTCGAAGACGGTATCCGGGTCCACGATATGCCCGGACGTTGACTTGAGCCAATTGGCAAACTGCACTTTGGATTCTCGCTTTGACTTGAGGAAGCGTTCGCGAGCATTGGAATCCTCCGCGAATGGCTTGAGCTGTTTGAGGATGCTGAGATCCGTAATCCAGCGATCTCCGATGACTTGCGTGATTTCGCGAGCCAGCGCGGGATTGGCCTCGAGCAACCAGCGCCGGGGCGTCACTCCGTTTGTCTTGTTGCTAAAACGCTCGGGAAACATTTCCGCGAGATCCTTGACCGTCGTGGTCCGCAGTAGCTTGGAGTGGACAGAAGACACTCCATTGGTGCTATGCGAGCCGACAATGGCAAGGTTGGCCATCCGGATTTTGCGCGGGCTGGCTTCTTCCACCAGGCTCACGCGCTGCACGCGCCCTTCGTCGCCGGGGAAGCGAACCCGAACTTCATCGAGCAGCCGACGGTTGATCTCGTATATAAGCTCAAGGTGACGAGGAATCAGTGTCTCAAACCACGCCACCGGCCATCTCTCCAGAGCCTCAGGCAGCAAGGTGTGATTTGTGTACCCAAGCGTCTTCTTCGTCAGGTCCCAGGCCTGGTCCCATCCCAAGTGCGCATCGTCGAGCAAGATTCGCATCAGTTCAGGGACCGACATGGAAGGATGCGTGTCATTGAGCTGAATTGCGGCTTTCTCCGGCAACTTTTCCCAATCCGAGTTGTGGCGCTGGAAACGGCGCACCAGGTCGGCCATGGAACACGCGACCAGGAAATACTCCTGCAGAAAGCGCAGCCCCTGCCCCTTTGTCGTAGAATCGTCAGGATAGAGCACGCGGGTAAGCGACTCCGCTTGAAGAGTTTCACCGAGTGCGCCCACGAAGTCTCCGGCGCCAAACTTCTCAAAATCAAAATAATCGGGCGCCGCCGCGGCCCAGAGCCGGAGCGTGTTGATCGTCTTTCCACCGTAGCCCACTACGGGGCGGTCAAATGGGATACCGATCAGGCTTGACGGTCGGTCGGGGATGACTTGAAAATTACCCTCTCGCAACTTGAATGAGACGTTCAGCCTGATTTCCACCTTCTCGTGAAGCCGGCCAATCTCCCAGGGATCGCGCCAGCGAAGCCAGTTGTCGGGATTCTCTTTTTGCCAGCCATCTACGATCGATTGCTTGAACATGCCGTACTCATAGCGCAAACCATACCCAGTGCCGGGGAGCTGCATGGTCGCCATCGAATCGAGAAAGCACGCCGCGAGTCGGCCCAAGCCGCCGTTGCCCAGCCCAGCATCCGGTTCCTGCTCGACCAGTTCAAGCCAGTCGATACCGTGTTCTCGAGCTGCATCCGGCAAAAGCGGATCGAGCAACAGGTTGGTGATATTGTTGGCCAACGAACGCCCGATCAGAAACTCCATGGACAGGTAATAGATGCGTTTGGCATTCTCTCGCTCATAAGTGTTCTTGGTCTGCACCCATCGCCGAGCGAGAATGTCTCGCACGGAATGGGAGAACGCCTCAAAGCGTTCGCGCGCACTCGCTAGTTTGGGATCGATTGCTCTGTCAAAAACCAGGTGCCGTTCATAAAAAGCATTTTCCGTCCCGATAAACGGCATCGCGCCGTACCCATACTGTTGCAGAACATCTGAAACGCTAGTTCCGCTGGTGGTCATGGGAACGACTTTTGCGGAGCTTGGGCGCGCCACGCGATTGGTGCTCATAAGATGGGCCTCAGCTTTCTAGGTTGTGGAACCTTCGTGTTCAATGTTTATGAGTACGCCACTCAAGAGTACAGATCCTCGTCTGGCCCGAGCTCAATTCCTGAAGCCAACAGGTACGCGCACGGTCTTTTCGGCTGCAGACCAATCAACTTCAGGCGAACCGGGCGGAGAGCCCTTTTTTCCCAGTGCTGGTACGCGAGTGTTTGCACCAGTTGATGACGATCCTCTCCATAAGGATCAGTCATTGACTTGGGCCGTTGCACGCGGTCTTCGCTTGTGGGCTGTTCAGAACCCTTAGTTTCCTCTTCGGCACAAAAGCGCTATTGGGATGACCTATAGCATTACGCGGTGATGAGTTGATGTAGAGGGTCATACGCTCACCCGAGTTGCATCGCTAATCTCCTTTATGACGGCTTCGATTTATGGTAATACCTGATCAGGTTGTTTGTCTGTTCCGCCCGGAACGCTGCCGTGAGATGGAACTAAGGGCCTGCAATTAATTGAAAGGAAAGGGCGCGGATGTGCCAATTTCAAACAGGAAATAAAGAACCGATTCTTCTCCGGCGGAGTGGCGGTGTTTTCCATAATTTGCATAACGTTGCCTTAGTTCAGATCTCTTTTGTCAGTGCGGTTGTCAGGTTCTGAATTTTGCGGCGCAAACTCCCGCAAGCCTGAATCAGGAATTTTGGAACAGAATGGAACAGAATTAAGGTTTGGAACAGAGCTAAACGATTGAAAGTATGGTGGCCAGGGACGGAGTTGAACCGCCGACGCCAGCCTTTTCAGGGCTGCGCTCTACCACCTGAGCTACCTGGCCACTCGTGCACTGCCATCTGGCTGCCCAGTCTTCATTCGGATGAGTCGTAAGGGCAGGCCGAAAGCGGGCACAATCCTAGGACTACCGGCAGTCGAAACGCTGGGAGCGTTTGGAGCAGGCCTGATTATAGCAACCAAGGCGCAATCGCTCAACGCGAGTCGCGCCTTGGTCAAACGGGCGGCAAAATCTCTGATGCCTCTAGTGTCCGCCGGCGCTGCCGGAGTGCTGCCGCAGCCATTCTGCCAGCTGACTTCCCTGCTGCGCTTTCAGGTCCACGCAGTAGTTTATGCGCTCCACCGATTGCTTCAGCGTGCGTTCAGAGGCGGGCTCATGATGGGCGGCGAAGAACTCTTGCACTTGATCTCGCATGCCCGCGTCGCAGAATGTACCAGCCGCTCCCGCGATCGCAGCGCCCGCGAACGCGCCGCCCACGCTCTGGAGTTTCTCCCAATGGGAGCGGGCGAAGTCCCAGGCGAGCTTCTGTCCGTCAGGATTCTGCATCACCCGGGAAATCATGCTCAAGCTGTCTTGCGAGCGCACGTCTGGAGAGATGGCAAACTCCAAGGTCTTTTCGAGCAGTGCGGGATCCCCGAACTGCGCTAGCGACCGCTGATAAACAAAGACTGCCTCCGGTGTTTTCGCAGTCTTCAGACGGTCCTTGATTTTGTTGTAAAAAACTTCATCCCCGCTGTTGGCAGCCACCCGGAAGGCGGCAAATGCCAATTCGTGGTTGACCGACGATGGATCATCGAGCGCCTGATTGGTCAGTTTACGGGCGAGCGCCTCCACTTCTGGATCGCGCGCGGTGTAACCCAAGGCTTCCATTAGCTCGGCGCGCAAGCCCTCCCCATCGGCGCTCTCGCCCGGCTTCGCTTGCCATCCTATGTCCGCAGCTACAGGCGCCAGCACATGGCGCACCCAGCTGCGATAGGATTCGCGGTCGGCGTCACTGACCAGATAGCGGCCGATGTACTCCATTTGGTTCATCAGAGGACCAAGCACAGCCTGACTGCGGTCCGTTTGCAGACCTTCCACTACCGCGAGATAATCGCCAATTTTCTCGCGGCCTACACGAACGGAAGCTGACACATCGAAAGGCAGCATGATGCGCTCCGCGGGACTTAACGAACTCTCGGCATCTCGCGCCATGGAGCGCACCGCGTCCGAATCGTACCCGGAGCGGTAGTACCCTTTGGCATCGGCGTTAATGTTGATCCAGGTTGAACAGCTGGGCAGAGTGAAAGTCTGTTGTTCCTGGCTTAGGAGTTCGCAGTGCTCAGCGGCGTTCGCGGCGGCAGGGCCTTGCTTCATGCATACTGGAATCTGCCAGCGCTCACTGCCGCCAGCATCGAATTTGGCCCGGTCGAAGAAGTACCGCTGCTGTTTCAGAGTAACTTTCTCTGAATTCCCTGTGCACGACGTTTTGACACTCACCAAGGGTGGCCCGGGTTGCTCGATGAAGGTAGGCATAAGCTTGTCGACAGGCTTCTTTGAGACCTGGGTCTGCGCCGTCCAGAAATCAGCGGCTGTGGCATTGGCATAAGCGTGTTTAGCCAGATACGCGTTTACCCCAGCCTGAAATGTTTTCGGCCCGAGATATGATTCCAGCATGCGCAGCACGGCGGCGGTCTTGCCGTAGGTGATGTCGTCGGCTAACTCGAGGATCTGCTCCGGCGTGTCTGCCTGCTGGTGAATCGGGTGAGTGTTGATCAACGAATCCGCATCCATCGATTCGGCGTTGAAGTTCGCATCCTGAAGCTGCATGTTCCATTCTGGTTTCCAGGCTTGGAGAGGTTTGCTGGACATCCAAGTGGCAAATCCCTCGTTGAGCCAGAGGTCATCCCACCATTGCATGGTGACCAGATCGCCAAACCACTGATGGGCCATTTCATGGGCAATGACGGAGGCAACTTCGCGCTTCAAATCGACCGGGCTTTGCTTGTCGTCGACTAGCAACAGAAGCTCACGGAAGGTAATGCACCCCGTGTTCTCCATGGCTCCCGCGGAGAAATCAGCGAGTCCAACCAGATCCAGCTTGCCGTAGGGATACTTGATGGAAAAATATTGGTTGTAGTAGCTCATGATGTGTTCCGCGGCGTCCAGGGCAAATGTAGACATTTCCTTCTTGCCCGGACTGGCGTACACGCGAATCGGTATGCCATCGACGATGCCTTCGACGTACTCGAACTTACCCACGACCATGGCCACCAGGTAAGAAGACATCCTCGGGGTTGGGGCAAAATGCACCGTGTGTTTGCCCTCGGGACCTGGCGTGTCGGAAACAGCCTTGGTGTTGGAAATCACTGTCATGTCCTGGTCGGCCACGACGGTCACGTCGAAGACCGCCTTGTAAGCAGGCTCATCGAACGAGGGAAATGCACGGCGAGCGTCAGTGGCTTCAAACTGAGTCGCGGCATACTTGCGCCCGTCGGAGTCTTTGCCCAGGTAAAAGCCGCGTAACTGATCGTTGAGAATGCCGTGGTACCGGGTCTGGATGGTCGCGGGGCCGGGCGAAATTGGATGGTCCACGGTTAGAGTGGCCGTCTGTTTGTCTTTGTCGAGCGTGACTGTGGCTTTTTGCGTGGAACCGCCGCTGGTGATACTCACTTCCTGGAAGTCGATCTCAGCGGCGTTGAGCACGATTTGTAAGGTCGGCTTCAGCACCTGTATTGCAATGGTTTCTTCTCCGGCAAAGTCGTTCTTGGTGAAATCGGGAGAAAAGCTCAGTTTGTAATGGTCGGGAACGGCGATTTCAGGGAGACGTTGCGCCATACAAATGCCAGTTAAGAAGAAGACCAACCCCGCCCACGTAGAAATTAGTTTCATATTCTCCTCAATGATAAAAGACTCAGATGAACCCGCGTGCGGCGGGATGGTGCGCTTTCAATCAGACTCCCTGCATTTTCTGGTACGTAAGATGCCTCTTGTTGGTTCACTCGAAGTTTGATTTTCCGGGCAGTTTCACTGTGCCGTTCAAAACCGTAAAGGCACAGCGGTTGGTAGCGAAGTAGTAGGCGATTTCGCGGTAGTCATCGACATTGAAAACGGCAAGGTCAGCGGCTTTGCCGGGCTCGACGGAGCCCTTAGAATTCTGCAATCGCAACGCCCAAGCGCCATTGATGGTGGCGGCAGAGATGGCCTCGGCGGGCGTCATCTTCATATGGGTGCAGGCGAGCGAAAGAACGAATGGCATGCTGGGGGTGGGCGAGGAGCCGGGATTGTAGTCGGTAGCGAGCGCGACAGCGACGCCGGCGTCGATCAGTTTGCGGGCGGGAGGAAACGTTTCCAGTCCGAGGAAATAATTCGCTCCGGGAACCAACGTGGCGACGGTGTTGCTTTGAGCAAGCCGAGGGAGATCGTTGTCGTTGACGTGGTCCATGTGATCGAGAGATGCGGGCTTGAAACGCAACAGAGGATCGAGCGGCGTTTCGCTTAGCTGGCAGACATGGGCGCGGACTCCGAGGCCGTGCTCCGCGGCGGCCTGAAAGATTCTTTCGGCATCGGCTGAGGTGAAGGCACCACGGTCGGTGAAGACATCGACGAACTGGACGAGTTTGCGTTTCGCGGCTGCGGGAATCATCTCTTTGCAGACGAGATCAACGTAATCCTGGTGGCGGTCTCGGAATTCTTGGGGCACGACGTGTGCTCCCAAGAGAGTCGAGACAACGGTGCCGGGCCAGCGACCGGCGACTGCGCGAATGGCTTCCAAGGACTTCAGCTCGGATTCAAGCGTTAGACCGTAGCCGGATTTGGCCTCGACGGTCGTCGTGCCCTGCTCGGCCATTTGATGCAGAGCTTGCAGGATCTTTTCGGTGAGCGCATTCTTCCCTGCTTTACGGACGGCTTCGACGCTGGAGCGTATGCCGCCCCCGGCAGCAGCGATCTCTTCATAGGTCGCGCCAGAGATGCGTTTTTCGAAATCCACCAACCGCGGGTTGATGAAGGCGGGATGGGTATGGGAATCGACGAAGCCTGGAAGCACGACGTGACGGGCGCAATCGATCTCGATGATCTTCTTGCGGTTTTTTTTGAGCCAGGGATCGCGGAGGGCGTCTTTGGTCTTGCCCACAGAAACGATTTTGCCGCCGAGGCAAAGGACAGCGGCGTTTTCGAGGAGGCCGAGGTCGGAAAGTGCGGGATCGCGGCGGGGGCCGGGCTTCATGGAAGAGGAAAGAGTTAGAAGCTGGCCGATGTTAGTCAGCAGCAGGGCACGCTGGGCCTTCGGGCGAAATTCTTGGCGTGAACTCAAGCTAGCAGTTTAGCAGCCGTAGTCAAAACGGCTGACTACAATGGCCCTTCAGGTCAGGCGTCAACTCTACGGAAGCCGATATACCTTAAGGACGCCATCGGAAACAACCGCAAGCAGATTACCATCCGGCGATATGGCAAGGTCGTCAAAATGTTTTGCCCATGGGCTCCAAGGCGAGGTGCCTTCAAGTTTCAGCGCGTAGACTACGTGTGGCTGCGAAAGACTGTACACTGCCACTCTATCGGCGGATAGAAATGGGTACATGTCGAGTGGGGCGCTCTTAAGGCCTCTCAATCTGCCCTCAACAACCGCGAACCTGCTGCCTACGGTCGGTTTCACTGATATGGCAAACCGTCCTTTGGGCAGTCCTACGGAGAACAATATCGAGCCGTCGACCTTCGCCACAGTGACGTTGTGTCCCTCGATCACAAATGTGTCGTCGTTGACGAATTGCACTGGCGCGCTCGTGAATCTCGCGTTTACGTCTTTCCAAGAGATGTGCAGCGGTCGCCAGGGCTGCCCGACTGCGCGTACGCATAAATCGGATGGGTCGCCACACCAGCCCGCGATCCATTGGTCCGAGGCGCTGGCTGTTTCCCGCTTTCCTGGTGTTCCCGTCCACTTGGATATGACCTCGAGCGTTTGTGTATCCCGCAGCTCCATTGCGTGAACCCCATCCTTCGGAAAGTATGAGAGGAGTAGGGACCGCTGGCTCGGGGACATTTGTTGCGATCCGAATCGGGGGCAGGGGTTCTCTCCGAGAGTCTGTTCTCGCACTAGCTCGAAACTGGAGGAGAAAAGACGCATGGTGTTTCCAGTACAGGTGATCAGGTTCCCGTCCCGCAAGCCGAGAAACCCAAACCATATAGAGGGTATTTTCCACACTCGTTCACCGCGCTCCTGACCGGTTCCGGCGTCGACGAGCACGACCTGTAGGAGTCCAGGCCTAACGGCCGGTAGCACAGTCCCTTTGCTGGCAATCGGTGGGTCATACACTGACCATGCCGCGGCGGCGGTGTTGGCATCGGTGAAGGCGACGCGAATCAATACAGCACGAACCTTCTCGTCGCTGAATCTCTCGTATCCGAACTTACTTAAATCAACCTCAAACAGCGGTTTGTCTTTGGTCAGCGGGGGATCTCGCTCCGGTAATTGTGCCGTACTCACGGACGCGAGGAACACCACGGTTAGCGCAGCCAGAGCCCATTTAGGGATTTGAGATCTCACCCTCAAATGCCCTTACGTGAAGCCATCGGAACTTTCACGCCCTTTTGCTTAGCAAACTCTTTCGCTTCGTCGTAGCCCGCATCTACATGGCGAATAACGCCCATGCCGGGGTCGGTAGTCAGGACGCGCTCAATCCGTTTGGCCATGGCTTCGGTGCCGTCGGCTACCGTGACTTGGCCGGCATGCAGCGAGTAGCCGATGCCGACGCCTCCGCCGTTGTGAATCGAAACCCAAGACGCGCCAGCGGCGGTGTTCAACAAAGCATTGAGCAGGGGCCAGTCGGCGACGGCGTCGCTGCCATCTTTCATGCTTTCGGTTTCGCGGAAAGGTGAAGCCACCGATCCGCAGTCGAGGTGGTCGCGGCCGATCACGATGGGAGCTTTGAGTTTGCCTTTCTTGACCAGGTCGTTCATGGCGAGGCCGAACTGGGCACGCTCACCGTATCCCAGCCAGCAGATGCGGGCGGGCAGACCCTGAAACTTGATGCGCTTGCGGGCGAGGTCGATCCAGCGGCGCAGGATGCGGTTTTCGGGAAAAAGTTCGAGGATGAGATCGTCGGTAACGTGAATGTCGGAAGGCTCGCCCGACAGCGCCACCCAACGGAACGGGCCACGCCCTTCGCAGAACAACGGACGGATATAGGCGGGGACGAAGCCCGGGAAATCGTAAGCGTTCTTCACTCCGCGCTGGAAGGCGAAAGTGCGGATGTTGTTGCCATAATCAAAAGTGACGGCACCCATTTTCTGCAACGCCAACATGCCTTCCACATGCTTGGCGATAGCGTCGAGCGATAACTGCTGGTAAGCCTCGGGATCACGCTGGCGCAATTCCAGAGCCTCTTGCAGCGACATCCCATTGGGCACGTAGCCGTTCAGCGGATCGTGGGCGGAAGTCTGGTCGGTAAGAATGTCGGGAACGACTCCGCGCTGCGCGAGTTCAGGAATGATGTCGGCACAATTCCCCACCAAGCCGACCGAGACGTTCTCTTTTTTTCGGATTGCGTTCTTCAGGATGCGCAAGGCTTCGTCGAGCGTCGTGACCATGAAATCGCAATAGCCGGTCTTGAGGCGCTTCTTGATGCGTTCGGGATCGACGTCGATGCCAAGAAACGCCGCGCCGGTCATGGTTGCGGCCAGCGGCTGGGCGCCCCCCATGCCTCCCATGCCGCCGCTGACAATGAGTTTGCCGGCGAGATCGCCGTTAAAACTCTTCTCCGCTGCAGCAGAGAATGTTTCGAAAGTCCCCTGGACGATGCCTTGCGAGCCGATGTAGATCCAGGAGCCGGCAGTCATTTGTCCGTACATCATGAGACCAGCGCGCTCGAGTTCGTTGAACTTTTCCCAGTTCGACCAGTGGCCGACCAGGTTGGAGTTCGCGATCAGCACGCGTGGAGCGTATTCGTGAGTCTTAAAGACTCCGACGGGCTTGCCGGATTGGACGAGCAGAGTTTCGTCATTGTCGAGATTCTTGAGCGAGGCAACGATGGCGTGGTAAGCCTCCCAACTTCGAGCTGCGCGGCCAGTCCCGCCATAGACGACGAGGTCTCGCGGGCGCTCGGCAACTTCTTCGTCGAGATTATTCATCAGCATGCGCATGGCGGCTTCCTGCTGCCAGCCTTTGCAGGAAATCGCATTGCCGCGGGGTGCGCGGATAGGCGTGTACGTGGCGGAGGTAATCTCGGTTTCTACCGGCATGGAGTAATGGTAGTGGTTTGGAGGGAGGGCGAGCAAATGGGCTTACACGGGATAAGCTCCCAGGCAGATATTCGAAGGGCATCTGGAAAGAGTTAGGTTGGATGCAGGTTGGACGAACCCTCCTTGCCCCTCATTTGATTAGCTCGTCCTTTTCTACTTCGAGTTGCGAGTTCACAAGGTGCATGTCAATCGGCAAGCCGCCTACCGTGGAAGCCACGTCACGCACTATGGCTTCGAAACTGCTCACCCTGTTGGGATCCTTCCAACCCTCGCCGACTATGACGAACGCGAGAGTCGTTCCATCATCATCGTGCCTGATCAAGAACACGTTGGCTCCTTTACCCCGAAAGAAGCCCATCAATTTGAATCGTTCGCCCAGTTTCCGCGCCTCGGCCATGGTTGCCGAGCCCTCATAGTAGACGCCGTCATTGCCGTCGAAACGTACCTCTCCCACGGTCGACGTATCTTCCACCTCCCCTCTAGTGTTGATCAACCGGATCTGGATTGGGAGACCTCCCACTGCTGGAGCCACCTCCCGAGCAAGCTCTTCAAACGAAGAGAGCATCCCAGCCTGATTCCAGACACCATCCTGGACTCCGAACGAGATGGTGGTGCTGCCGATTCCCTTATCGAGTACGACCGATGCTCCGCGTTCCTGGAAGTATTCGTTGCTCTTCAGCGCATTGCCGAGCGATTTGGCATCGGATTTGGTGGCTAAGCCGGAGTAGAGGACTTGGTCCTTGGTGCCAATGACCAGGATTTTGTGAGTCTGATATTGGTACACAGCGGTGGAAATCGCGACGACCAAACCCGCCAGAGTCCCGATCCCGACGAGAAAGGCGTCCATATTCGAACCGAGCTGGCCGCCGCGCGCAATGTGCTCTTGGACAGCCTTCCCCTGCGCCTCTTTTGCGATCTGCCATGTGCAAATGAGGAACAAGGTTACAAGCACGAACGAGCCTAACGAGCCCCAGGGCCTGCCCAAATCCCATTTGACCAAGATGGTGATCGTGGTAGCAATGAGCCCGAGGATGATGGCGAGAACACCTTTTCCCGTTTTTCCTAGCCTCGCGTAGTTGACTGCCATAAGAATGGTGCCCGCCAGTGGGCTGCAAAAGAATGCCGCTGTTCCCACAGCATCGGCATCGAACAGCCGGTACTCCGGTCCACGTGTAGTTGCTTCTGAAGGTGTAGCCATACTCGTCCCTAATCATAAACCGTCCTGCAGGGCTGGGGCGGGTGACCCAGTCTAGTTTCCGAATAACCTAGCGGGGCGCCGTCTGCGCTCTGCTTGGGCGGAATGTTCATCCGTCACAGCCTTGTCGGGTGGATCCGAACTATCCTGCCTGCATGCCATGGGTACTCAAACGGTTTCAGCAAATCCCGCCGACACCCTTTGGTATAAGCGGCTTGACACGTACGGCAATACCGTACATAATGAAACGGTCGTATTTAAGCTGTTTCTTTCTTCAGCCGCTCTTGGCCCGCTATGTCAAGAGCGCAACCGCAGGTAGGGCCCCAGAACCCTCAGTGGTACAACTGAAGAAAGGAACACTTTATGTTTCTCCAATTTCGCCACAAGGGCCTAAGGCGTCTGCACGAAGGCGAAAACGCCAGGGGCGTACCGTCCGCAATGGCCGACAAACTGCGCAAGCTTTTGTTCGCGCTTGAGACCGCCGAAACGCTGGAGCAGCTTGGCCGGTTTCCCGGCTGGAAGCTGCATCCTCTCAAAGGGGACCGAAAGGGATCATGGAGTTTGACGGTCACGGGAAACTGGAGGCTGGTTTTCCGTTATGACCAGCAGATGAACGCCGCCAGCGATATTGATTTGATCGACTACCACTAGGAGGCCGAAATGCCGATGAAGAATCCGCCCCATCCGGGCGAACTGATACGGACCGAAGTCATAGAAGCCCTCGGCCTCACGGTGTCAAAGGCGGCGGAGATTTTGAAGGTACGCCGCGCCACTCTCTCCGACCTGTTGCACGGTAAGGCCGCGTTGACGCCGGAAATGGCCTTGCGCATCGAAAAGGCGTTCGGCCCGGAGATGGACCATCTTCTCCGGATGCAGATCGCGTATGACGTGTCAAGAACGCGAGCCCAGGCGCGGGGTCTCTCGATTAAGCGGTATGTCCCCGCCTGAGGTAGCCTCGATTTTTCCTCGCCACAGATCAGGCTTCACCAAACTAACTTTTTGGAGTAGGCTTATGCCGTTTTCCAAGGAGGAGCTTATATGGCACAGAACACTCCAGTTGATGTCGCACGGCACGCTTCCACAATGTCGATCGTGTGGGGCGTTTTGCTGATCGTCTTCGGCATGCTGGCGGTGGGTTCGCCGTTTGTGGCCGCGGTGGCGGTCAACGTGGCAATTGCCTGGCTCATTGTCTTAGCAGGAGTTGTCCACTTGACCCTTGCCTTTAGCGCGCATGGCGCGGGCAGCGTGGTCTGGAAGCTGCTGGTTGGGCTGGCGTATCTGTGTTTCGGCGGCTATCTGATTCTGCATCCGGTGCTGGCGGTAGCGTCGCTTACTTTGGTGCTGGCATCGCTGTTTCTGATTGAAGGGGTTCTCGACATCGTTCTGTTTTTCAAGATGCGGCCGATGCACGGATCGAGTTGGGTGCTGATTGACGGCGTCATCACACTGCTGTTGGGACTGCTGATCTATGCGCAGTGGCCGACCAGTTCTGCGTGGGCGATTGGGACATTGGTTGGAATAAGCATGATCATCAGCGGCCTAACGCGGGTGATGTTGTCATTCGCGGTGCGCAAGGTGACAGGTTCGGTGGCACAAAAGCTGGCCGCGTAGGGGAAGGCAAGCGGTTTCTTGGAGCGACTACCAGGTGTTATACGCGGTGCCATCGCTGCCGACACCGCTCGACCCGCTGTGCACGTCGACGATGCCACCTTCGTCCTGCTGGTCAAGAGACGCGATTTCGCCTTGCTCCTGATCGGGAGCCCAGCTATCGATGCGACCGGTCATGGGATCCGTGGGAAGCTGTTTCAGGTAGCCGGCGGTAACCAGATCCTCGAGCGACTGCGGGGCCTTCTGCTTGTCGAGGGTATATTGCGAGATGACGGAACGAAGAGTAAACAGGTTTTGCCGCAGGACGGATTCTCTCGCCCGCAGAATGGATTGGTTATAGGCGGGCAGCGCGACCGAAACCAGAATCAAAATGATGCTGATGACGATCATCAGCTCAATGATGGTGAAGCCGCGGCTGGCTTTCTTATGTTGAGATCGCGTCGCCAATTTTACCAGTCCTTGTATTTTGTGCCGTCGAGGCCAATGCCCTGGGATTTGGTATAGACGTCAAAAACGTTTTGTTCGCCCCAGGAATCGGACGTGGGGTCGTCCTGCATGGAGCGCAAACCCCATTCCGTGGAATTGGTCATGGGATCTATCGGGATTTTGCGCAGAAACTTCAGTTTCTTGCCTTGTACATCCTCGCCTTTGACCAGGGTATCGAGGTCGGGAGGATAGTTTTCGGAACCGAGTTTGGTGCGGAAAGCGCCGCGATCGGCGGCGTCTTTGTAACGATCAATCGCGTCACGCATCTCCCACAAAGCGTGCCGTAACTCGCGTTCCTTCTCGCGCTTGATGGTGACCCGCGCCATGGGAACGGCGAGAAAGGTCAGAACAATCAAGATGGTGGTAGCCACGATCAGTTCGATCAGGGTAAAGCCGCGCATCTCTCGTTGTTCAGAAAAAGATTTTGAAAAAGCCATCATTTGTGTCACGCGAGAATTCTGATTTCGCTCCCTCAAGGATCCGCCCTTCCTTGACTACCGGATCATTGATTAGTGAATCGTCATCGACTAGTGGATGTTCACCGTAGCCGTAGCTCCCCCCACCAGCGTGGGCTGCATATTGGGGTCGCGCGTTCCTCCCTTGGAAATGGCAAGGGTGGATTGTCCGGGGGATTTCGCCATGAAGGTCAAAGTTACAACCGTTCCCTGCCCGGAAATGCCGGTAGCGCCGGGCGGCCGGGTAGCGGTGATCTGAAGCGTGCCGCTGGAATCGTCGTCGCGATGAACCAACGCCACCGCCTGACCGTCCTGGGAGAGGAAGGTGCCGTTAGAGACGTTGACCACCTGCAGCATCTTGGAATCGTAGGTGACCTGTAAGGGCACGGAGTAGGCATTCTGCGCGCCTGCAACCAGGACGTTGACGGCGAACGTGGAGCCCGGCGGTTGGGTGATGGCGGGAGGATCAAAACTGAAGCTGGCCGAGCCCGGCGGTTGCGGCGAACTCGCCGGCGCCGCATGCGGAGCGGCGGCTGGCATTTGCGGCGCAGCCGGGGCGGAAGCTGGGTTCGTACCCACCGCTGGGGCCTGAGGACTGCTCACGCGGTGCAATTCGATGGCGCTGGCGGTACCCACATCGAGGGCTTCCTGATTGAGTTCGCTGAGATCCTGTTTACGAACCACGTGAGGAATGAGCACAAACACGGTTTCGGTTTCACTGTGATCGCGAGTGTCCTGGCCGAACAGATATCTCAAGATCGGAATCTGGGACAGCAACGGATATCCAGTAAGGGCTTGGGTTCGCTGATCTTCCATCATCCCGCCCAGCAGGTTGACTTCGCCTTCCTTCAAACGCACCTCCTGCTCGATCTTGCGCTGGCCGATAATGGGCTGGCTGATTCCGCCGAGGTTGGAGGTGCCATCAACTTCGGAAACCTCCATGGTGATTTTCAGAGTGACATCGCCGTTGGAGTGCACGCGCGGAGTGATGTCGATGTTCACACCGACGTCGAGGTATTGGAACTGGGTGTTGACCAGCGGATTGATGCCAACGCCGCCAATGCCGGGTTGAAATGATCCAGTGGCCACGGGCACACGCTGGCCGATCTTGAGCGATGCCTTTTGCCCCTCTACGGCGCGAATCTGCGGCTTTTGAATGAGCTTGCTGCTGCTGTCACTGAAGAGCGCAGTGGCTGTGGCTTGTGAGATGGTCACAGCGAAGTCGGTAGCGTTCAAGCTACCGAGAGTGTTCAGGCTGAGGTTGTTGGGGGTGCCGGCAGTGGTGGTAACCGGGGCGCCGACGGTTCCAGTGGTGTTGGTACTCGTGGTGGAATTGATATTGCTCTGCAACATGACCGTGGCGCTGGTGGGCGGGTTGATGCCCAGGGTACGTGACTTGTCACGATTGACCTGCATGATGGCAACATCCACGAGCACTTCGGACTTGGGTTTGTCGAGATCGCTCACCAGTTTCTGGGCCAACGCAATTTGATCAGGAGTGCCGCGCACCACAATCGCTGACTGAGTGGGCAACGGCTGAAGACGATTGATTTCCAGAATCTGACGCAGAGTGTTGACGACATCCTGCAGCTCGGTGGGCTGCGAAAGATTGGTTAGATAAAAGGTCTTGACGACGCTTTGTTCAAGGTCTTTACGCTTGGCCGGATTGTCGGCGGCAACAAAGACAGTGTTGGTAGTCACCGGCCGCCAAAAGGTCTTGGACTGGATGGCGATAATGCGCAACGCCTCCTCCAAAGAGACATTGTTGAGCTCGATCTTGATGCGGCGCGAGGTGTAGTCGGGATCAAACAAAACATTGATTCCCGCCAGCTTGCCGACGGTCTCGTAGATAACCTTGGTATCCTCGTTGATTTTCAGATTGATGGGAACATTAGAGATGGTGGCCAGTTCGACCGGGCCTCCGGCTTGTTCAATGCGCTTTTGGAGAAAGCTGGGCGGCGGCGCGGCGGCAGCGTGGCCGGCTTTCGCCGCATCCATCATCTGCTTGGTACGCTGCAGTTCCTGTTTGGCAATGGCACTCGAGGCATCGATGTCAGCAGCTTTCTGGAACTCCGCCAAGGCGGCATCCAGTTGACCGGCCTCGCGTAACAATTGGCCGCGGTGCACATGCGAAGCGCCGGCTAGAAAACGCAGACGCTCGAAGGAAGCCCGGTAACTCAGGTTCGTGGGCTTGAGATCATAGGCTTGTTTGTAGAAGTCGTAGGCCTGCTCGTAATTCTGGCGTGCTTCGGCGTCCCGGCCCTTGTTGTACAAGGCTTTGGAGGCTTTGGTCTGATCAGCTGCGACCGCACCCAGAATAACTGCTCCCACCAGAAAGGAGACAGCCGCTACGCGGCTCAAACGTTTCATCGTGCTTTCCTCACAGACAGTCTTCCCCTCCGGGTCGGCCATGACCGCAGGTCAAAGCTCAATTGTGCCCACTGAACCTATTTTCGGCGATTATAGCATCGCCTCACAACGCACCGAAGTCACTGTGTTGGTAGCAGTTAAGTTCTTAGGTACTAATCCCAGTAGATTTCGGGACAATCGCAGTTCAAAATCATTCGGACTCGGCTGGAGATCGCCTGCTATTGACATCGGCGGACGTGCACGCAGCCATGAGGTAAGCTAATCAGTAAGATGCCACGCCAGCACGTACAGCCCACCCGGGCCAATCCGGAAAAGAACCCGCGCCGTGATCCCACCGCCGCGGGGCAGCGCGATGCCTCCGTGAATAGGATCGCTTCGCATAACTACTTCTTGCTGGAAAAATTTGAGGCGGGGGTGGCCCTGACTGGGACTGAGGTCAAATCAGTCCGGGCCGGAAGAGCCAACCTTAAGGATGCTTACGGCCTGATCAAGGATGAGGAACTCTGGCTGCTCAACGCCCACATCGGACCCTACGACCATGGGAACATCTTCAACCACGCCCCGCTGCGGACTCGGAAGCTCCTGATGCATGCGGAAGAGATCCGCAAACTGATTGGGAAAACACAGCAAAAAGGGCTAACCCTGATTCCCACCCGTATGTATTTCAAGAATGGCCGGGTGAAGGTGGAATTGGCACTGGCCAAAGGCAAGCAGCTCTGGGACAAGCGGGAGACCGAGCGGCGGCGAACCGCGGACAAAGAAGCGAGAGACGCGATTAAGAGCCGCAAGGCAAGATAGGCGTTCCCGATGAAGACGGTGAATCTGAAGGATGGCATGCCGCTGGTGCATCAGGCGCTGATGCAGATGGATCGTGAATTGGCGGTGGCACGGGCGTACGGCTGTGATTTCGTCAAGCTGATTCATGGCTATGGCTCGACCGGAGCGGGCGGCGAGATTCGGATTGCGGTGCAGAAACGGCTCCGCGAGATGAGTGAGCGAGGACAGATTCGCGGCTTCATATTCGGGGAGAACTGGGCGAAGTCAGATGAGCAGGCGTGGAGGATTGTGAGTTCCAGGCAGGAACTGAAGCTGGACCGGGACTTGGGCAAGGGGAACCGTGGGATCACGATTGTGGAGCTGTGAGCGGAACCTCCAACCTCACGATGGGTCCCGACAATTTCGAGAACCTTTCGCGCTGTCTGGAGGAAACAGTTCACAATCCTGCCAGTCCGAAATCCTCTATTGAAGCGGTCGCTTGGATCGATCCTACGCTTTGTCGGCCGGCTTTTCTTCGTCCTTCATGGCTGACTTGAAGCCGCGGATGCCTTCTCCGATTCCCTTGCCGAGTTCCGGCAGTTTCTTGGGTCCGAAAACCAACAAGGCAATTCCAAAAATCACCAGCAGGTGCATGGGTTGAAACAATCCTTCAAACATGAGTGCTCCTTGAACATCAGACTAAGGCTTGTTACCAGTATGTGGTGAAAAAGCAGGCGCCGCAACCAGACCTCAGTACGACGCCTGCCGGGTCGAAAGCCACGTGACAGAAATCCTTCCCCAAGAACCACTTTCACGCGCTTACACACATTCTTACTTGCCGCGTACGGCGGCGTCAGCAGCTTCCGCCAGAGCATTCAAGGTATCGAAGAACTCTTGCGATTGACCGATGAAGAGCCCGTCGTCAGTGAAAGCTTGGACTGCTCCCGCGGCAACTCCGTCTGTATTGGTAGGACGAATCACTGCGCAGAGAGGCAGATTTTGGTCTATGAATTCACATGGGATCGGGAAGATCAGGTTGGTCTGCAAGTTTACCGGATGCTTGACCAGGTTGAGGTTAGGGAAGGTCAGACCATCGGTCGAGTCGGTCAACGGAGCCAGCGGGGGCGAAACCGCATTGCCGGCGAAGTCCATCCATTCTCCAAAGTGATGGGTCTCGTCAGCGCCAATGCTGAGCACGATGCGCAGAACTTCCAGATCGCTTACCTTGAGAGCCATAGTGTGATAGAGGCTGCTGCCACCCTGTTCGATAAAACCAAAGTGAAACGCGGCGGTATCGGCAATGGCCTGGATGTGGTCGGCCGGACCGAAATCATTGTTATTTCGGGGAATTGCCGGCACGCTTATGATGTCGAACGCCTGCGGAAAAGTGGCGCCGAAATCGGGATTCTGTTTACTGCGATAGCGGACGTAATAACTGGTGTCCACAGTAAGCTGCATTAGGTTGGTAATCCGGCCAATCTGTCGGGCACCGGTTGCCTGGCTGCTGGGCAAAGTGCGGAACTTGTTCAGGTTGACCGGTTGGGCGCCTTTGGACTGCAAATAGGCGTTTAGGAATTCGGCGTGGCTATGTTCATCAAGGGTGTTGCTGGTGATGTATTGGGAACCATCAGGGTCGAGTTGCTGAAGTGCAAGCTGATAGGCGTTCTGAGTGCCATTCGTGACACCCCCCAGTTCGGTGTACTGTGTCCAAAGATCGGTTTCGATGATTTCGGCTGCTGCCAGAAAACGCAGGATGGCGATATCTCCCGTGGTAGGGCTGGAACTCTTTTGAGTTGAGGCGTGGCTCAGGACGCTTCCCAGAATTCCCGCACCCGCTACCGTTGCTCCCGCGACCACGCCTTGCTTAAGGAACGAGCGGCGATTCGGAGTGTTTTGCAGAATCTCTTCCAATTTGCTCACATTTCCTCCATGGAGTTTGTTTCTCAGTCCGCAGATAGCGAACGAGGTGAGGCGAGATTAGTGGCCGCTGATTTGTCAGTTGTCACGGCAGCGTCATGATCGCGTCAAATCTTCTGCGTCTTCATGTCTGCTAACGTCTCTGTCGTGTCTCCTTGCGTGTCAACAAAGGCAGAGTTGTAAAATCGTTGTGGATTCTTCGCGACAAGGAAGTGAGAGCGGCGAGCATTTGTCACGGACCTTTCACGGTGGCTGAGCATCCGTCCCGACTGAGCGTTAACAGGACACTACCCACTATGGCCAGCTTGCCTTAAGACCCATTCGCCGACGATACTGAAGAGTCGAATATTAAAAACATTATGAAGACCATACTGTCTGTTCTTATTCCTGCCGAAGTTGACGCTGAATGCCTCGCGGTCGTGGTGTTGGATCGAAGCGAGAAAGAAAAACCTGAAATTACGGTTGAAACCAACGATGCAGCTGTCCGTGCTGCGGCAGCGGACGTCATCGTGGGCGGCGAGGTTTCCGGAAAGCTATTTGAAGCCACATTATTGCATAGGCCTGCGAAGCTCAAGGCCAAGCGTTTGCTGCTGCTTGGGGGTGGAAAGATCAAGAATTTCACTTCGTCGGAACTGCGCAAGCTGGCGGGCGCGGCGGTGCGCTTCCTCAAGACGAAGGGAATTCGGAGTCTGGCCTTTGTGGCTCCCGAAGGCGTTGCCAGCGAGGAGGCCGTGAAAGCGATTGTGGAAGGCGCCTTCGTTGGCGATTTCGATCCTGACACCTATCGCAGCGACCGCAAAGACCAGGCAGTGGACGCAGTAACCGTGGTGGCTCGCGGAGACCAGGCGCGATTACAAAAGGCGTTGGAGGAAGCCCGTGTCGTCGGGGAGTCGCAGAATCTTACCCGTGAGTTGGCCAACGAGCCGAGCAATCGCATGACCCCGACCATCCTGGCGGAGCGGGCACGCAAGATGGCGCAGGAAGTCGGATTGAAATGCGAAGTGTATGGCGCGGACAAGATCAAAGAATTGAAGATGGGCGCATTCTGGGGAGTGGCGCAAGGATCGGATGAGCCTCCCGCGCTGATTGTGCTGCGCTACGAGCCGACGGATGCTCCGGCCATCCCGGTACTCGGACTGGTAGGAAAGGGCATTACGTTTGATACCGGTGGGATTTCGATCAAGCCAGCCGACGGTATGGAGAAAATGAAATACGACATGGCGGGCGGGGCAGCCATGATCGGAGCCATGCGCGCAATTGCCCAGATCAAACCCAAGGTGAAGATAATCGCAGTAATTTGTGCCACTGAGAATATGCCGTCGGGCAAGGCCCAGAAACCGGGCGATATACAGATCGCGATGTCGGGAAAGTCGATTGAAATCATCAACACTGACGCCGAAGGACGACTGGTGCTGGCAGACGGACTCTGCTACGCCCGGCAGCTGGGGTGTACTCACTTGGTAGACGCGGCGACTCTAACCGGCGCGGTTGTCGTGGCCTTGGGTTATGTGAACGCCGGCATCTTTGCTAATGACGACAAGATGTATGAACGCTTTCGCCTGGCGCTGGAGAAAAGCGGAGAAAAATTCTGGCGGCTGCCGCTCGACGAAGAATACAAAGAGAGTATTCGCTCGGGGATCGCGGACATCATCAATTCCGGCGGGCGCTGGGGCGGAGCGGTCACAGCGGCAATGTTCCTGAAGGAATTTGCGGAGAACACGCCGTGGATTCACCTCGACATAGCCGGCACAGCGTGGATGGAAGAACAGAAGCCGTGGATCGCGAAGGGACCGTCGGGAATCGCGGTCAGAAGCCTGGTGGAATTTGCCAAGGGATTCGCGGACTAATCAGTCGCGCGAATCCCTGGCGTGGCAGAAATTCGACTTCACTTACTGGCAGTTTCTACCGCTTGCTGCAGTTGGCTGACCAGCGGCGTCTCCCCTTTTTGCAGACCGCCGCGGCCCATCGCGCGCCACATGTAGTCGGCGCCAGGAAGATGAGCATCGTAGGCTTCTATTACATCTTCGGTCGGGCGAGACTGCACGAGTAGGGTCATGTCGGCAA
>Ga0307478_10000493_pt1 | contig 40395 bp, 38 predicted proteins | sample atmos_gasesECM4C_2_FD_203713 | JGI IMG/M metagenome (GOLD analysis project Ga0307478, IMG submission 203713) | Hardwood forest soil microbial communities from Morgan-Monroe State Forest, Indiana, United States - atmos_gasesECM4C_05 | ecosystem: Environmental > Terrestrial > Soil > Temperate...
CATCTATTGGTTCCGACTTGAGACGACTCGAACGCATGAACCTGAAGATAAAGCACTCTTTGCGGCAGTAGCTACCAGCTTTAAGTTAATTCCTTGGAAGTAGTCCATCATTGCCAATGTGTACGCTTATGTGTACACTAAGCATAGGAGCACGAACTATGGCCACCATCAAAGTCGGCGTCCGCGAATTCCGCGAACGCATCGCCACCTTCCTCGAATCCGACACTCCCGTCGCCGTCACCCGCCGTGGAGAAACTCTCGGCGTCTACGTCCCCACGCGCCGCAAGCGTCCCAAGACCGCCGATCTCTCCGAGCTGAAAGCCGCCGCCGACCGCCTAGCCAAAGCGCTAGCCGACGTCGACGAAGAAGAGTTCGTAGCCGAGTTCAAGGAGTTTCGTCGCCGCAACAAAACCGCTGCCCGCTGACATGTATGATCGTCCTCGACGCGAACATTCTTATCCGAGCCATTCTCGGCCGCCGCGTTCGAGAGCTCATCGAGAGCTATTCACAGAGGGGAATTCGTTTCTTCACCCCAGACGTCGCCTTCGAAGACGCGCACAAGTACTTGCCTCATTTCGCCAGGAAACGGAACAAGCCTCTGGCTTATCTCACCGCAGCTCTCGAATACCTGCGCAGCATGATCGAGCCGGTCACGCCCGAACTTTACAGCGTCTTTGAAACCGGCGCCCGCCAGCGATTGCACGATCGAGACGAAAGCGACTGGCCGGTGCTCGCCTCAGCTCTCGGCCTGGGATGTCCCATATGGACCGAGGATACCGATTTCTTCGGCACTGGTGTCGCCGTCTGGACCACAAGACACCTGACTTCTCGCAGGAATGACCCACGTGGCCGAACGGGTGGGTGGCGCAGAGTGCCGACGGGTGCCGCACTCGCCGGTTTTGTGGGTGCGGGTTTTGAATTGGGCCCTGTTCCCGCCATGCCTTTATGCCCCTTCCCGTCTCACCAAACTACAAGATTCCCGCCAACTCCTTCTAGCCGCTCCACTTCCGCGTCTCACGTTCGAATGATTTAATTATGGTACTGATACCTTTACAGTAATCTAAATCCATGCTATCATTTTGAATGTTTCGGCCCCGCCCCACCCTCCCGCGCCCCAACCTGGAGGGTCCCCTCGCAAGGGGCCCTCTCGCCACTCGTACCCGCCGAGGCGGGTCACTCGCCACTCGCCACTTCGGCGGCCGTAGGCACACTTCCGTTATATCCTGTCTCCGTGCTCGAACTCGACTGCGGCCAGGATTTTGACAGAACGCGCGAGGAAGATTTCTTCGCAGCTCTTCCCCCTCGCCCCGCCGTTTGCCTCATCGAAACGCGCGCCGAAAACGCCGAGCCCTTTCTGATTCGCACGCAGGATTTGCGCCGCCGCTTGCAGCGCCTCCTCGGCCCTCCCGACCCAACGAGCAAGCGCCTGAACTTGCGCGAACTCGCGCGCGGCATCCGTTACCGCCTGACCGGCTCAAAGCTCGAACAATCCTTGACCTATTACCAGCACGCAAAACAAGTCTTTCCGAAGCGCTATCGCAAACTCACGCGCCTGCGCCCGCCCGCCGTCCTGAAAATCAGCCTGCGCAACGCCTACCCGCGCTGCTACGTCACGCGCAGCATCGCCGTGGACGAAACCGGCGCGCCCACCGCAGGCGCTTACTACGGCCCCTTCCCCTCCCGGAAATCCGCGCTCGCCTTCTCCGAGCAGGCTCTCGATCTCTTCAAAGTCCGCCGCTGCCAAATCAAAATCCGCCGCGATCCCACGTTCCCCGGCTGCATCTATTCCGAATTGAAAATGTGCCTCGCGCCCTGCTTTGCGGGATGCACCAAAGAGGAATACGACGCCGAAGTCCAGCGCTTGGTACAGTTCCTCGACACCAATGGCAACTCGCTCCGCACCGCGATCGAAGACGACCGCGAACGCGCCAGCGCCGATCTCGATTTCGAGCGCGCCGCGCAACTCCACAAGCGCATCGAGAAACTCGACGAAGCTTTGCGCTTTCGTCCCGAACTCGCCCGCCGCATCGCCAATCTCGACGCCGTAATTCTCCAGCGCTCCGCCGAAGACCAATCCATCGGCGTCTTCGGCTTCCACGGCGGACGCCTCGCCGAACCTTTTTTCCTGCGCTTTGCCGAAATCGCCAGCCAGCCCCGCTCCGCCGAACACATTTTCAAGGATTATCTCGAGGGCACCCCTGCGGCCGCGCAAAACGCAGAGAAGCCCGCCGAGGGAATCTCAACGGCCGCCGTTGCGGAAAGCGGCGAAGATCCCCCCGTTCGATCCGCGGCCGCCTCGCGCGAAGAACTCGGCGAACATCTCGCCCTGATCTCCCGCTGGTTCTACAGCAACCCACGCGAAGGCGAGATTTTCTTTCGCGAAAAAGACTGGCCATACCGTAAGATTCTTCGAGCCTGCTCCCGGCTCCTCAATCCGAAAACCGCGGAACCGCCGGCAAGCGAGCCCGCCGCGAGCGGCAATCCATCGCCGCCGTAAGGACTTTGATTTGACTTTGACTTTGTAGGGACACGGCATGCCGTGCCCTCTTGGGTTGCCGCCACACAAAGGACACAATGACCAAATCCGCCACACTCGAAGCCACAAAGCGCTACGCCAACCGCTTTGCCGGCCACGCCGCTGACGGCCACTTCCGCGAAGCCCACGGCCTCGTAATGTCCTCGGTCGGCATCGGCACTTATCTAGGCCAACCCGATCCTAAGGTAGACGCAAGCTACACCGCCGCGATCGTCGCCGCCGCCGAAAACGGCATCAACTTCATCGACACAGCCATCAACTACCGCTTCCAGCGCAGCGAGCGCAGCATCGGCGCAGCCATAAAACAACTCGCGTCAAAAGGTTTTTCCCGGGACGAACTGGTCGTCTGCACCAAAGGCGGCTATTTAACTCCCGACGGCTCCATGCCCGAGGAACCCACCGAATATTTTCTCCACGAATACATCCAGCCCGGCATCTTCACGCCGAAAGACCTCGTCGCCGGCAGCCACTGCATGACGCCGCGCTTCCTCGAAAATCAGCTCGCGCACAGCCTCCGCAATCTGCAGCTCGAATGCATCGAAGTCTACTACCTCCACAATCCCGAGACGCAGCTCACCGAAGTCTCCCGGCCCGATTTCCTCGAGCGCGTTCGCGATGCCTTCATCTGTCTCGAGTCTGCCGCCGACGCGGGCAAAATCCTGTTCTACGGCATGGCCACCTGGAACGGCTTCCGCCAGGAAGCCAAAGCGCACGACGCCATGCAACTCGCGGAATTCGCGCAAATCGCCACGGATATCGCCGGCGAAAAACACCGTTTCCGTTTCGTGCAACTCCCCTTCAACCTCGGAATGACCGAAGCCCTGACGCTCGGCAACCAATCCATCGGCGGCCATGACCGCAGCGTGATGGAAGCCGCCAGCGAATTGGGAATCACTCTTGTGGCGAGCGCGTCGCTCCTGCAAGGCCAGGTCGCCCGCAATTTACCGGCGTTTGTAGCCCAAGCTCTGGGCCTCGAAAACGACGCCGAGCGTGCTCTGCAATTCGTCAGGTCGTCGCCGGGAATCACCACCGCACTGGTAGGAATGTCACACGTCGAGCACGTCCTCGCCAACGCGAAGCTAGTGAACGTCGCGCCCGCCACGGTCGATCAATTCAGCCAACTCTTCAGCCGCGGCGAAGGCGCATGACTTTTAGCGATGGAGATCGCTGTAGGGGGGGGTTAGCCCCGCCCATGGAAGTCGACGGCACGCTTGCGCTACGGGGCGCGATCTCACCTCACTCGCCCACATTCGACAATCGTTGCGTGACCCACGGGGTGATAGCTCGATCGACTTGATCGAGCTTCCCCACAAAAAAATGATCGGCGTCTTCAACAACGACCAGCTTGTTTTCTCCCGGCAGCGAAGCTACCAAACTATTCACCTTGTCCACTGCGCCGTAAATATCATTGGCTCCGTGCACGAACAGCTTCGGCTTTGCGCATTGCGTCAGAAAAGAAAAGTCCGTGCTATTCACCGGGGTTCCAAGGCCGATCAATGCAGTCACTCGCGCGTCCTCGCACCCCGCCCGAAGTCCTACCCAGCAACCGAAACTGAATCCCGCAACCAAAAGGGGAATGTTCGGGAATTCCGCGGCGAGAAAATCCAGCGCCGCGCGCACATCGCCCCGCTCGCCATCCCCGCGATCGTGCTTCCCCTCGCTCATTCCCGTCCCGCGAAAATTGAAACGCAGCACAGGTAGTCCCAGCGCATCTAGCGATTTCGCTGCTTGGTAGACCACCTTGTTGTGCATCGTGCCGCCAAAGAGCGGATGCGGATGACAGACGAGCGCGGCCAGCGGCGGCGAACCCGCACTCGGACTCCACAGAATCGTTTCCAAGCGGCCCGCTGGCCCGGGAAGAAAGAGATTGCGAGATTCGTGCGGTGCGCTCATGGATGCACTCAAAAGGAATGCGAGTGTACCGCAACGCAGGGAAAAGACCGAATTCCCCTACATGATTTCAGAATGTCTCTTTAATCCATTAAGTTCAGGCGAGGCGCGATGTGCAGCCTTGCATGATGTTTCAATATGGACGCGACTCTGTCTGGAGATGTGTTCTTTGGCTCCAGCCGCAATCTCTGGGAGTAACAGTACTCTTCGCAGTGCGAAACGCCTCACAGTACTCGAAGGAGTCCCAAACCCTCGTACTAGGACATAATTTCCTGACTTTCGCGTTGCAGTTTACTGTTGCCGATGTTAGCGTTCCCTGAAATTCCAGCCCGAGTGGGAGGAGCAATGAGCGACGGAGCCGACCGCCGCGAAGCCCGGCGTTTCAACATGACGCTGCCGCTGCGCGTGCTTCCGCACGAACCGCATGGGTCCGAACTCACGGCGCAAACGCGGGACGTCAGTTATCGCGGGCTCTACTTCCTTGCCGAAACGAAATTCCCCATTGGAAGCGAAATCGAATTCGTCATCACTCTGCCCGAGCATGTGACGCAGTCGAACGACGTCAATATCCGCTGCCTCGGCCAAATCGTGCGGGTCGAGCCCACGTCCAATGGTCGCATGGGCATCGCCGCGAAGATCGAACGCTACGAATTCATGCCCGCGGCAGCTACAGCCGCATAAGCTCCTTCTGCTTACGTCGTTCGCGGGCGCTTCGCTCGTTCGAAAACATTGTTCAAGATGCCGTTTCCAAATCGTTCCTGGCGCTCGCTTGCGGCCACGCTCGGCGAGTACAATGGCTTGGGCCATCCTTTCCACGTCAGCAAAATCGAGGCCCGTTTCTCCGCGGGGGAACTTATGTATCACTACGACGCGAGCATTGCGCTCGAGGAATTGCAAGAGGATGCGCTTCTGCCGCATCCCGTCAAACTGCGCGACATGATTTTGCGCACGCAACTTGGCCCGGAAGAGGCCAAAACGCTGAACCACGAATTTCAGGACTATCTGACGCGTTTCGGCGAACTGCAAAACGTGGCACGCGGCGTTCTGGAAAAAATTGCCGCCGGGCGCCGCAAGGCTTCGTGATGCTGCCGGCCACAGCCGGAGCGTGCCGCGGATGAAGCCGAAGCCGCGCGTCCTCCTATTGTCCGCTTCTTCCGGAGCCGGCCACGTGCGCGCCGCGCAAGCGCTTGAAAAAGCGTTTGCCGCGCGCGGCGATTGCGTGGTGGAACACATTGACACCATCCAGTATGTGAGCAAACTTTTCCAGCGCGTGTACGACAAGGCCTACATTTCCATGGTGCGGCGCGCGCCGGAATTGATGGGCGTACTTTACGAACGCACGGACCAGCCGTGGCAACATCCTCGCCGCCGCCTTGCGCTGGACCGGCTGAACACCGCGCCAATGATTCGCCTGCTCAAACGCGTGCAGCCGGATCTGTGCGTGGCCACTCATTTTCTGGCTGCAGAAATTGTCGCCTGGCTGATCGCCAAGCGGAAATTGCGCGCGCACAACGCCATCGTGGTGACCGATTACGACGTGCATGCCATGTGGCTCTGCCGCACCGTCGACCGTTATTATGTGGCGATCGATGAAGCCGCCGAATATTTGGCGCGTATCGGCGTACCGCGCGAAAAATTGCGCGTCAACGGAATTCCCATCGATCCGTTGTTCGCCAAGCCATTGGACCGCGCGGAAACGCGCCGGGCGCTAGGCCTTGATCCGGCTGCTTCGGTGATTCTGGTTTCCGCGGGCGGTTACGGCGTCGGCCCGGTCGAGCAACTTGTAAATGATTTGCTGGCTTTGCAGCGCCCGTGGCAAATTGTCGCTATCGCGGGCAAAGCCGAAAAAGTTCGCAAACGCCTGGAAGAAATTTCGCGAAGCGCAGGGAAGCTGCCTGGCGGGACACCTCGCCTCGTTCCGGTGGGCTTCACTACCGACATGGACAAATACATGGCTGCCGCCGATCTTCTTGTAGGGAAGGCCGGCGGGCTCACCACTTCGGAAGCTCTGGCGCGCGCTCTGCCGATGGCGCTGATCGAGCCGATCCCCGGACAGGAAGAACGCAACTCGGACCACTTGCTGGAGGCCGGCGCAGCGATTCGCTGCAACAATTTGCCTGCCGCCGCGTGGAAAATCGCCGGATTGTTGGACGATCCGGCGCGTCTCGCAAGAATGCGGGAAGCGGCGCGAGGCATGGGCAAGCCAAACGCGGCGGCAGCCATCGCCGAAGACGCTCTGAGACTGGTAGACTGAACTGACGGTACGAAAAACAAAAATGAGCGCTCGCGATTCGGGGGCTGCTGAAGACGAATCTCCATGCGACGAAACACACTGATGATCGACGCCGACGACACGTTGTGGGAGAACAACGTGTTTTTCGAAAAGCTGATCGAGGATTTCATCACCATCGTCGAGCCGTGCGGCTACACGCGCGCCTACATCCGGCACATTCTGAATGAAACGGAACGAAAAAACATCCGACAGTACGGCTACGGCGTGCGCAGTTTCGGCCGGTCGCTCGAGGAAACTTACTTGAAGCTCGCGGACCAGATGGTGCGCCGCGAAACGCTGGCGCAAATCCATCGCCGCGTCACGGAACTGGAACGCACGCCGCCGAAAATTCTCGATGGCGTGCCGGAAACACTGGCCTATCTGACGGAGCGGCATCGCCTGATTTTATTTACGAAAGGCGAGCCCGCCGAACAGGCCGCGAAGGTCGAGCGCTCGGGATTACAGGGCTTTTTCGAGTTCATCGAGATCGTCAGCGAAAAAGATCCCGAAACCTACGGCGGTCTTGTGCGCAAACATAAAATCGTGAAATCGCAGGGCTGGATGATCGGCAACAGTCCGCGAAGCGATATCAACCCTGCTTTGAAAATTGGGCTGAACGCCGTCTATATTCCGCACCAGTCCACCTGGCAGCTCGAGCATGAGCCCGTTATGGCTGGCGCTGGAAAGCTCGTCATCGTTCCAGCGTTTCGCGAGCTGCGCAGCCACTTTTAGTTCGACCTATTGAGCTTCGCCGAATATAGCGTCGTGCGAGTCGCTGAGAAAAGCGGCAGCAGGGCTGCCGCACTCCAAATCGCGACCCGGTGAGTTTCCAAATTGGATGTTGGCAACGGTTAAGCCTTGCGCGAGTCTAATCTTTTAAGCCATTGAAAGGAGACTCTCATGGCAACGACCAGTATTTCCCCTCGCACCGACTGGCGCGAGGAGTGGTTTGAATTTGAAGACGCCACGTACTTGAACCTGGCGGGCGAATCGCCGATGCCGAAAGTGTCTCTGCGCGCGATCCAAGCCGCCATTGGGGACAAGAAGCATCCGCATCATCGAGCGGACTCAGTGTTCTATGAGGTTCCGAACCGCATTCGCGCGAACATCGCTCAGTTAATTGGCGCAAAGCCGGAAGAAGTGGCCGTCACGACGGGAGCCAGCGCCGGAGCAATCGCCGTAGCCCACGCTTTGGAGTGGAAAGCCGGCGACGAAGTGATCACGGGGGTCCGCGAATTCCCGCTGCAGTTCACCACATGGAAGCCCATGGAAGAGCGCGTGGGCCTAAAGGTGAAGTCCGTCGAGCCGCGCGATCGGTTTCTCACTGCCGATGATTTGATCGCGGCGATGACGCCGAAAACGAAATTAGTTTCCGTGAGCATGGTGCGTTTCGACGATGGATCTCTGCTGGATGCCAAGAGAGTGGCGCAAGCGTCCCATGCGCAAGGGGCGTTGCTGCTGCTGGATGTAAGCCAATCGTGCGGCGCAGTGCCCATGAACGCGCGCGAACTGGGCGCCGATTTCCTGATCTGCGCTGGATACAAATGGCTTTTGGGTCCCTATGGCGCGGGATTTTTCTGGGTCAAGCACGAGCTGTTGGCGCAGATTCGTCCAGGACCATTCAACTGGATGGCCGTGCCCGGCTCTGATAATTTCGCCAAGCTCAATTTTGCCGATCCCAAACCGGCGGACAGTGCCAAACGCTGGGATGCGCCGGAATGGGCCAGCCATTTCAACTTCAACCTGGTTGGCTTCGACGCGTCTTTGGAGTTCGTACTGCACATGGGGCCAGAGACCGTGGAGCGGCACAATCACAGTTTGATCGAGCTGATGTACGACCGGTTGCCGAAAGATCGCTGCGTACCGGCAAGTCCGCTGGATGCAGCGAAGCGCGGTCCTTATGGATGCTTCGCAGCGCGAACGCCGGAAAAAACCGCCGACCTGTACCAAAAATTGCGCAAAGAAAATGTGATTGTGAGTTTGCGCGAAGGAAACATTCGTGTGTCGCCGCATCTTTACAACACGGAGCGCGACATCGACCGGCTCATTTCGGTGGTCACTGCATGACAGCAAATCAAGATTGGCCGCGAGTGGCCGTTGTTGGCGCTGGCGCGGTGGGCGGTTATTTCGGCGGGATGCTGGCAAAGGCGGGCGCTCCGGTGATGATGATCGGACGCGCCGCGTTCGTCGAAACGGTGAAGAAGAACGGCCTGTTTCTCGACGCCGTACAATTCCAAAAGAGCGTGCACGTCGAAGCTTCGACGGACTTGCAGGATGTTCGCGGCGCGGAGATTGTTCTTTTTTGCGTGAAGACCACCGACAACGCAACGGCATCGCGCGAGCTGGCGCCGCTGCTCGCTCCCGGCGCGATTGTCGTGAGTATGCAGAATGGCGTGGACAACGCCGAGCAGATCAAGGCAGCCTCGGGCATTGAGGCGCTCTCGGCTGTAGTTTATGTGGCGGCGTCGGTGCCGGAGCCGGGGCGCGTGAAACATGCGGGGCGGGGCGACCTTGTGGTTGGCCCGCGCAATGCGCAGAGCGAGCGATTCGCGGCGCTCTTTCAACGCGCCGGAGTGAACTGCCGCGTTGCGGAGAATATCGAAGGCGAACTTTGGACGAAACTGACGTGGAATTGCGCGCTGAACGCGATCTCGGCGCTGGGCCGCGCGACGTACGGGCAAATCGCGGCGAGTCCCGATGCGCGAAAGCTGGTAGAGACCGCAGTCTACGAACTGCTTGCGGTTGCCAAAGCCGCAGGAGTGCATCCGCCGGGATTTGAGGATCCGCAGGTGGCGCTGGCCGGTTCCTTTAAGATTGCCACCCAACTGGCAGACGCATACTCCTCCACCGCACAGGACATGATGCGCGGAAAGCGCACGGAGATCGATTCGCTGAACGGGTATATTGCGCGCCGAGGTGCGGAGCTTGGCGTGCCGACACCGGTCCATCATGCGCTGTACACCCTCGTGAAGCTGGCCGAGGCCACAAGCATTGGTTCTGCGGCCTCCGCAACTTCGTAACTAAAGAAAAGTTCAACCGTCTCGCGGGACGCGAGGCGCCGGCGGCGTTTCGATCGGGCCATTCGTCATCACGAACGTGAAGTGTCACGTGGGGTTTAGCCGCGACACTTGGCTTCATCGCCCTTCTCGCTTTTCACGCAGAGCGCGGGGATATGCGCAACGTCGTCGATGACCCAGACTTCGTGGCCTTCGTTGAGGATAAACCAGTAGGTGGTTTTGGCGGCGTTTTCGTCTTCGGTAACAACGAGCAATTCGCCGGCTTTACCGGCGACCGTGTAGGTGATTCCCTCCGCGCCGTTGAAGCGCGACCATTGCTGCAGGAACTGCAATTTCACAAAGACTAAAACTGTGTGCGAGCCGGTTTCAATCATGGCGCTCCCTTCAGTAAGGCGAAGCACTCTCGATGCTGCCGGGCGTTGGTGTGCACTTGAGAGGCGTGGCCTTTACGAAGTAGTGGGACCTGTGCGGAATTCGTTACAGAATTTTGCGGAAGCGAAAAATAGCAGGCAAGAATGCGAGGAGCGTGGGGCTAACGGTCGTCGCGGATTTTGAAGGGAATGTGGGCGATGACTTCTAGGTCGACCGGCGTGCCAGCTTTGGAGCCCGGCTGGAATTTCCATTGGGCAAAGGCAGATTTGGCGTTGGCGTCAAGCTGCGGGTCGAGGGCGCGAGCGACTTGAATGCTATCGACAGAACCGTCGGCGCGAACGATACCGTAGAGGACGACCTCCCCTTGGACATTTTGCTCGATGAGATCCGGGGGATACTTGGGATCGACTTTTCTAACGGGCACGGGCATGGCGAGTTCGCCAGAGGTGGAAGACGCGGAAGGCGCTCCCGTTGGCCCACCGCCCAGTTCGGCGAAATGCAAAATCCAGCTGCCGCTGGCGCTGTTGATATTCGCCATGTTGACGGCGAGCGTGTAGACGCGCTTGGCGGCGAAGACCTGTTCTGGTTTGGCTCCTGGAGGCAGAATCGCAAAGTTGGGCGGGCCGGTTCTTTCCGGCGAATCCTCAGATTTGGGGTCGGAACGGCTCATTAGCGTGCGCGATGAGGGAAGACTCAGCTTCGCGCTCCCCGCGCCAGAAATATTGTTCTTGGGTTGAGGATTTCCGCCGCTGATGCTGATGCCGACGGGGCTTTTTCCGCCACCATTGCTCGAAGCTGGTGCGCCAGCCGGGTCTGCGGGAGCGCTCGGCGAGCCATCGGGCACTCCGCGCTTGGTGCCTTCCGGCGCGATCGAGATACGCGCGGCGAGATTGCCCTGCGGCGGCTGGACATCGGGCTTCGGAGCTGCGGGCGCAGCCGAAAGCGCGATAAGCGAGGCGGGACTTCCGTTGGCCTCAGCAGATTGGGCGGCGCCAAGCTCGGGCGCAGGAAGCGAATCGCCCGCCTGCGCGCGCGGCGCTACTCGCGGCGCGGCGCCGGCGTTTAATTCAAGTTTCGGCCGGGCAGGCGCGTTTGGCGAAACGGCGATTGTCAGGTCCGCGGGTTTTTGTTCGAGGAGTGGAACATCGGGCGGCGGCGCGATCGGCGATGCAGCGACGCGACGTTGACGAGGGTGGAGTTTTGCGAGCGCGTCCGCGCTGATTTGGATGCGTGGGCGGGGAGGAGCGGCGGCGGCTTGCAACTGAACGATGTTGGGCATGTCGGGAAGAATCTTGGGCGCGAGCTGCGGGGCCACCGGATTTAAGAGCGTTTGCCGCGGATGATTCGGATGTACAGGATCGGTGATGATGCGCTGGCGCGGATGGAAAGCGTCGGCGCCTTTGGGCAACAGCGGCTTGGCTGCGTTGCTGCGCAGAACCGGCTTGGGCTTTGCGGCGCGAATTTCGAGAGCGGGGAAATCCTGGATGGGGCCGGACCAAGTGAGCTGGGCATTGTCAAAGGCGGAGTTGTGGCGAACGACCGCCGTTAGCAACGAGAACGGCGCAATGAGAAAGACAACGTGCCACAGCGCGGCGGCGAGTACGGCGCGATTGGGAATGCGGCGCTCGACCCAGCAATCGCGGAAATAGTCGCCGGCGAGAAATTTTCGGACGCCGAAAGGACCGGAGAAAAGCGCGCGGAGGCTGCTGGCGGCGCCTTGGTGGAAGTCTCCCCAAGCAATGCCGAGCTTGGGCTCGACAAACATCGGCTCGGGCGCAGGCATAGTTTCAGGGATAGGAGCCATGCGCGCAGCCGTGGCCGCGCCGCCTTGTCCCAAAAGGTTGTACCGACTATTGACCTGGCCCAGAGACATGAAGACACCGATTATACCGTGGCTGGGGGCCTGGAAGTACGGATTCGAGCGGTAGGGCTGGGGATGCCTGGGAGAACAAAGTGAGCAGTGAGCAGCGAAGACGGCCTGGGCCTTCGACGTTACGGGCAAGCACGCTCCTCCCCGCGTGCGGAGATTCCGTAAGAGCAGGACTAGGCCGCTGCGTGGGCCCGCGGGCGCGTTTGGAAGTGGCGGAAGACAGCGATGAGAAGCGCGAGAGCGCACAAGATTGTTACGGCGAACCAGAAATAAAACACCATCATCGACGAGCTTACGTACCAGGTGCCCAGGCTGAATCGCGAGCCTAAGGGGTGTTGGACGTCCCGAAGAAAGTTGGAGAGTTCGGATAGGCCGGCATCATCCCCTTTACTCAGAAAACGTTGGAAGAGCTCCGAATAAGGTCTATAGCTCACAAAAAGTACGGCGCTGGATAGCAGCGACCCGATGGCAGCGCCGAAACCAAGCGCGAGAGTGAGGCGGCTGGGATGAAGCGAAGCTAACCTGACCGAGCGGCTCCGGATCACTACTCCGAGCGCGCAAAGAGACAAAAGGGTAGCGCAAATCAGAATCCCCAGTCCTGAGAGTCGTACTAAGAAAGCATTCCAGAGGGAAACGTCGCTACCCTCGAATCTGCTGCGCATTAACTTGCGCTCATTCTCCTCGGATTTATCGAGCTGACCGGCGAGTGAGGTGTAGAACGAGGCCGCCTCGCCATTGCCTTCCGTTTCAGAAAGTGCTCCGAGCCGGCTGTAGGCTTCCTTCATTTCCTTCCTCATGAAAAATATATATTCACCGTCAATGCTCATCATCTGGCCAAAACGGGCCACCAAAAAATATTTTTCAAAAGCTGCTTTGCGATCGCCACGGGCCTCGAGCGATTTGCCTGATTCGAGAAGCGATTGCGCGTAGAGAGAGCAATACCAAGAGTCATAATTTGGAAAGGCATACCAATTCTCGCCAGAAGCGGCCTGAAACGGGTCATCAAGGCGATAGTGAGTGAGGACCCGGTGATCTAACTGCTTTTGGCGGTCGACATAGGAGGCGAGCTTGGGGGATTGGAACGCGGCGTCCATTTCCTTTTTCCAGGCTGGACTCTGCTCGATCTTGCCTTGCGGAGATTCTTTATTATACGTGACGGTGGCGCCAATTTTCTGAGCCGCGAATAGATGAGGAAGTGCGTTTCCCGGATCCCATTGTTTGAGCAAGGAGACTCGACGGTCTATCTCGGAAGGCGATAGATACGCCGTGCCAGCGACCACATAGAGCCAGGTGAGGTTCGGATCGAGGTGTACTGCTTCGTCGGCGAAGCGCGCCCTTTGGATTTGATTCGGGTAGCGAACCGCGACAAAGGCGAGAGCTTCCGCATCTTGATTTTGCTCGGCTTTTTTCGCCAGAGCGTCTAATTCTGGATCTTGCTCTGGAGAGCCTACTCTGTGCTCCACGTGAAAAACGTCATGCCACTGGGCGAGGGAGACTTGGAAGGCTTGGCGGAACACTGGAACGAGGAAGAAGAGAAGCGAGGCGACGACGCAGGACACGATGACGGCGAAAGCGGGTTTGCGCATGGGAATCTCCTTGGCGAAGAGTTCACCGGCGGAAGACACAGCGCGGCGATGGGTGCCGGGAAGAATCAGCGCGAGCATCGCATGTTTCGCGAGAACACCGGCGCCCCCGAGCGACCAGAGAAGAGCGGACCAGTTTCCTTCGACGTGATTCAGTTCGTTGAGCATGGCGTGGCCCCAGTCGTGGGTGTCGTGGGGGGCGATCCAGATGGCGAAGCGCAGGAGCGCGATGGCGACGCTTCGTGGAAAGGCGGCGGGGATCATGCGCGGCCTCCGCTGAAGGCGGGGCGGCGGACTTTTAGCGCGGAGCGAGCGCTTGCACGCGAGTTTGCAAATGTCGAGCGGACGAGTTCGACGCCGTTCGGAGTGAGGCGGTAGGTGTGGCGCGGAGGGACACCGTCTTCGGTGGTGACCCACTTGGTTTCGAGTAGGGAGTACTTTGCTAGGCGCATGAGGATGGGGTAGAGGGTGCCGGATTTGAGGCCAGTTTCGCGGCTGAGTTCGTAGCCGTAGCGCCAGGCGGTGGGGCGCTCGACGAAGCGTTCAAGGACGCGAAGGGTTTGCGGAGATAGGCGAGGAGTCTTCATGGCCACACGTAAAGTCTACATATATAGAGAATATTGTCAAGCGCGAATTTTCTGCTTGTTTCTCGCGATGCTCGCTGAGGCAAAGAACAAGAACAGGTTCGCCGCCGGGGGCACTCCATGTGCCTTAGCCCTCGCGTCGATCCAGACAACGCTCAACGGCAATCGGGCGTTGCGCGAATTAGAGGCTCAAAGATAGCTGAGCCACGGGTTGGAGCTGCGCTGCTTGAGCGCGGCGTAGCGGCGGCAGACTGGATAGAGGCCGATGACGACGCAGGCCCAAATGAGGTAAACGCCGGGGAGGCCGAAGCCCCAGCCGGGGGGGCGCGTGAAGGGATATTGGTCGAGCGTGGGCGATTGGAACATCCAGTAGATGTGGCCGTAGCGGATGGCGCAGACGGCAACCGCGATGAGATGGATTAGCGGGAAGTGAACGACGTAATAGAAGAGCGGCACTTTGCCGTAGACGAGCGCGGGGCGGAGAAATTGCGGAGTGTCGTTGTCGGCAGCGCGTAGGAAAAGCAGGGCGGGGCCGAGGGTCATCAGGAGGAAGAGGAGCGACGGAGGATACTTGGTCGTGTTGAGGAAAGAGAGAACGGCGAAGAGAGCGGATTTTTGCGGAGCCCACGGCGCGGGATCGCCGTAGATATTGATGGCGCGAATGGCGATGAAGGCGGCGATGAGAGCGAGGCCGAGGCGCAGGAGGAACGCTTTGCGGCGATCCGGCGGCCAGGCGAAGATGCGGCCGAGCACGTAGCCGACGGCGGTGACGCCCACCCACGGAATTAGCGGATACGCGACAGCAACGATGTGCTGCGGATTTGCCGAGACGAGGCCTGGAACGTGCAGGATGAACCAGAGAGGCGCGAGGCGTCCAAAAGAAGAGGGATCGATCGAGTCCAATAAATTGTGTCCGGCCATCAAGAGGATCCCAAAAACGGCGACCACGATGTCCGGGAGGTGGACGAGGAGAGCCAGAACGATCATGGACCAACCGAGCGTCCAGAGAACGATAAGAAATGTGACGCGAAAATCGAAATTGAATTGCATGGCGAGGCAGCGAAGGACGACAGCGTCGAGAAAGATAAGCCACAGGCCGCGCGTGAAGAGGAAGCGCGAGAGTTCGCGTTTGGATTTGCGGCGGAGAGAAAGATAGGCGCCGGTGCCAGTGAGAAGAAAGAAAACGGGAGCGCAGAAGTGGGTGATCCAGCGGGTGAAGAAGTACGCGGCAGTGGTTTGCGAAAGATCGGTGGGGAGGAAGGCGGCGTTGGTGAAAAAGTCGCGCGTGTGATCGAGCGCCATGATGATCATGATGATGCCGCGCAGAAGATCGACGGACTCGAGGCGCGGGCGGTGTATGGCGGCGGAGACGGCTTCGGCTGGTTTGACGCGGGCAGGTTCGAGCGGAATCGAAATGGCGTTCATGGAAGCGCGTACTCTAGCCGCGTACTCTAGCAAAGAGTCTCCGGAGAAGGAACGATTTGGGACGAACGATAGAAAGACAGGGACGCGTCGCCTTGTTTTAGCAGGCGGGTGCGGGTGAGGTGGCCTGAGGATTCGGGGAGTTGGAATTTGTGGTGATGCTCGAAGATGACCAGGGCGCCGGGCGCGAGAAAACTGGCGGTGGCGAGGAAGTCGAGGATGCGGGTGTAGTCGACGTGGGCGGCGTAGGGGGGATCGACGAAAACGAAATCGAATGGAGGAGTGGACGGAGTGTGGCGGGCGGCGAGTTTTTGGAGGGCGATGAGGGCGTCGGCGGCGAGGATGGTGTAGCCGGAAGTGATTTTGAGCGAGTCGAGATTTTGGCGGATGAGTTTTGCGGCGGGCGCGTGATTTTCGATGAAGGTTACGTCGGAGGCGCTGCGGCTGAGGGCTTCGATGCCGACGGCGCCGGTGCCAGCGAAGACGTCGAGGAAGCGCGAGCCTGCTACGGCCGGGCCGAGGACGTTGAAGAGCGTTTCGCGCAGGCGGTCGCTGGTGGGACGGAGGGCGAGGCCTTTCAGGCTCTTCAGGATACGGCTGCGGTATTTGCCGGCGATGATGCGCATGGATATGATCACTCTCTTCGCAGTTTTCGGCTCTAAGTGTCAGTCAGAGGACCAAACATCAATTCCTTTTCGCCACCAATCATCAAGGACACGCAATGTTGTCGCTAGGTATTGAATATCGCCAACTCGAGGAAGGCTGCCGGAGTTCAGTCGGCATGTCTCCCAACGTTGACGGTACAGAAATCGGACTCGGGACGGAGTGAGTCCCGAGAGTTCTTCAAAGAATCTTTCGAGTTCTTGGTTGGTTACTGGATTAAATTTGATGACGTCAGCCTCGCGTGCGCGCACGCCGACCAAGTGTCGCTTGCCTCTAAACTCCTATAGCTTAGGCGTTAGTCCAGATGTTAGCTCGGAAGGCTTAGGGGCGGGTAAGCCTCTCGACTTCACCCAGATTTCAATCTCCTCGATTATGTCTTTCTCTGCCCACGGCGAGATGACAACCTCATCTAGCAATCCGTCTAGCGCTGATTTCAGTAGTCCGTACCGCGAACAAACGGCAACTCCGTCATCGCCGTATTGGTCCCACATGTCGAGCGTTTCTTGGCGGTAGAGATGCCAGCAGCTGATGTAATAGGACTCGCGATTTTGGGCGAGGAAGCCGAGGTGATCATTGAGCTTTACTCGGTCCCTAATGTCGTATGGGTCCAGGCCAAGCACCCGCATTGCGTATTGCTCTGGCGGTAGTCCTTCGCTTTCGTCCGTGAACAAGTCAGCCCGACGAAAGTACAACTCCTCACTCGCCATTAAATCGCGGAACTTGAATAGGTCCATAAAGCGCCAAATTACTGCGTCTTCGTTTGGTTCTAGTTGGTTGACGTATGGAATGATCGGCATCTTCTACTCCTTTGCGCTGTGTGGTCGTAATTCTTTAGCCGATGCGAGCGAGGTGGTAGCGGCGTTGCCATTCGCCGGGGAGAAGACGCAGGAGACGTTGGAGCGCGGCGGATTGGTCGGCGTCTTCGGCTAGGGCGAAGGCTTCGCGGCGGGCGGCCTCGAGGAGGTCTTTATCGCGGAGGGGGTTGGCGATGTGGAAGCCTAGGTCGCCGGATTGGCGGGTGCCGAAAAATTCGCCGGGGCCGCGGAGGAGGAGATCGGTTTCGGCGATTTTGAAGCCGTCATTGGTTTGCACCATGGTTTCCAGGCGGGCGCGGGCTTCTTCGGTCATATGGCCGGGGCCGACGAGGATGCAGTGGGATTTGGCGGCGCCGCGGCCGATGCGTCCGCGGAGTTGGTGGAGTTGGGCGAGGCCGAAGCGTTCTGCGTGTTCGATGACCATGGCTGTGGCGTTGGGGACGTCGACGCCGACTTCGATGACGGTGGTGGCGACGAGGATTTGCGTTTCGTTTTTGCGGAAGCTTTCCATGACGGCGTCTTTTTCTTCGCTGGAGAGGCGGCCGTGGAGGAGGCCGAGTTTCAGTTTGGAGAAGACTTCTTTCGAGAGGCGCTTGTATTCCTCCATCGCGGCTTTGAGTTCGAGCTTCGATTCTTCGATCACCGGATAGACGATGTAGGCCTGATGGCCGGCTTGGACTTCGCGGCGGAGAAATTCCCAGACGCCGGGGAGATGCGGCTCGGAGGTGAGGCGCGTCTGGATGGGCGTGCGGCCGGGGGGAAGTTCGTCGAGGACAGAGACGTCGAGGTCGCCGTAGAGAGTGAGCGAGAGGGTACGTGGGATGGGAGTGGCGGTGAGGACGAGGACGTGCGGGGCGTGGCCGTGGCTCGCGGCTTTGTCCATCAGTCGTTTGCGCTGGAGAACGCCGAAGCGGTGCTGCTCGTCGATAGCGACGAATCCGAGGCGCGCGAATTGGACCTGGTCTTCGATAAGGGCGTGGGTGCCGATGACGAGTTGGGCTTCGCCGGAGCGGATGCGTTCGAGGGCGGCGGTTTTTTCGGCGTGCTTGAGGCCGCTGATGAGGAGTTCGACTTTGTAGCCGCCGGGTGCGAGGACGCGGCGCGCGGAGAGATAATGTTGCACGGCGAGAATTTCGGTGGGGGCCATGAGCGCGGCCTGGCAGCCGTTTTCGATGGCGATGACCGCGGCTTGGAGGGCAACGATGGTTTTGCCGCTGCCGACGTCGCCTTGGAGGAGGCGGTTCATGGGGACGGGCTTTTCGAGGTCGGCTGCGATCTCGGCCAGGACGCGTTTTTGCGCGGCGGTGGGCTTGAAGGGGAGGATGCGTTTGAGGGCTTCGCGGACTTTTTCTTCACGGACGCGGAAGGCGATGGCGTTTTCTTTGCGGGTGGTTTTGCGGTCGAGCGCGAGGCTGAGCTGATAGAGGAAAAATTCTTCGAAGATTAGGCGCTGCTGCGACGGCGTGCGAAACGTATTGAGCGCTTCGAGCGACTCATTGGGCTCGGGGAAATGGACGTGGATCAGGGCTTCGCGGCGCGAGGGATAACCGAGGCGCGTCCGCAAAGTCTCCGGAAGGACGTCGGGCATGTTGCTGTCGAGCATTTGCACGGCCGCGTACATGGCGCGGCGAATGGCGCGGGAGCCGAAGGTGCCGATCGCTTCGTAGATGGGGACGATGCGGCCGACTTCGGTGGAATCGGGCTCGCCGTCGCCGAGCATCTCGAGCTGCGGATTGATCATTTCGAGGCGGGCGGGGCGGAGCTTATCGATTTCGGCCTTGCCGTGAAGAATGAGCTGCTGGCCGGGCTTTAGGCGGCCTTCAAGATAGCCGCCGTGAAAAAATTTGCAGGGGAGCAGGCCGCCGGCGGCGTCCTGCACGAGCAGATGATAGATGGCGTTGTGGCTGAACTTGTTGGGAATGGCCTGGCCGCTCATGACGCGGGCGCGGATGGTGTAGGTGCCATTGGGCCGAATGTCCTTGACGTTGGAAAAATGGATGCGGTCTTCGTAGCGGAAGGGCAGATAGGCGAGCAGGTCTTCGAAAGTGTGGATGGCGCGCTTGGCGAGGAGTTCGGCGCGCTGCGGGCCAACGCCCTTGATCATGCGCACTTCGGTTATGAGACTGAGAACCATTGGCACTTCTTTATATCATTCCCGGTGAAAACACATTGCGGCGGCGGAGCCCTAGTCTTGCGGGCGGTCGCTTCCACGAGAGGAGAAGCCGGGCAGGTTGGCTGACCCCTCCCCTGTTTTTTTGTAAATGTTGCATCTAAAGGAGTTAAGTTTTCCGTAAGTGCTTTAGAATCAACATTTGCAGACGGCTTCGGAGATGTTGATTCTAAAGAGGTTACCGATGTGACGGAAAACAAAAAAGCCAGCAAAGACGCTGGCTCTACCAAATACCGGGCGCGATGTTAACTAGCTAAGAGTATACACGAATATTACTTTTTTGCAAAAGAAAAAGTGAGAATTTACGAGGGCGGCGGATCATTTTGGATGCTGCGCAGGGGCGAAGTATCTCGATTTGAGACGATTCTAAAGTCGGGAGACAGGAGTAGGCGACAAGGGCTGGCGACAGTTGCGCTAATCTGGAACGTAGTATAAGTGTGGGTGCCTTGGGACAGTGAATGCGACAGTGAGGTTGTGGGAGGACGTGTGGCGGAAGACCGGCTGACAAGTTCGGACAAGCGCGCGCTGCTGTTGTGGATATTGCTGGGCATCGTGGGCGCGGTGTTTGCGCACAAGTATTTTTTCCGGGCATTTCCGGAAGCGTCGGTGGATTTCAAGATTTCGCGCGCGGAAGCTCTGGCGCGGGCGCAGAGATTTGTTGGAAGCCTCGGCGAAGACGTCAGCAGCTACCAATCGGCGATTGTTTTCGATGTGGACGACAACGCGAAAACATATCTGGAGCGGGAGGTGGGACTTCAGCAAGCGAACCAATTGATGTCCAGCGAGCTGAACATCTGGTATTGGAACGTGCGCTTCTTCCGGCCGAAGCAGGAGGAGGAATTTTTAGTGCGGGTCAGCCCGGCTGGAGAGATCGTTGGCTACGATCACAAAGTGGAAGAGGCGCGCGCCGGCCCGTCGCTCGAGCGCGCCGCAGCGGAAACGGCCGCGCGGAACTTTCTTCGCAGCAAGATGGGTTTGGACCTGAGGACGTGGGATTTTCTTTCCGAAGAAGCTAACTCCAGCAAAAAGCCAAACAGACTCGACTGGTCGTTCACGTGGGAGAAGCACGGATTCCGGGCGAAGGATGCGCCTTACCGGCTGAGAGTGGGGTTGCAGGGCGACCGCGCGGGGAGTTCGGAAGAATTTCTGCACGTGCCGGAAGCGTGGGAACGCAGCTACGCGAAACTGCGCTCGACAAACATTTTTTACAACCAGGTAGCCATCATTCCTTACTTGTTGCTGATGGGTTCGGCGCTGTGGCTGGGGATATTGCTGACGAAGCGCGGGCAAACGAGCTGGGGCGGAGCGATCAAGCTGGGAATTATCGTGGCGATCCTGCTGACGTTTATGCAGCTCAACAATTGGCCGCTGGAGCGCATGGGCTATAACACAAACTCTTCTTACGGAAGTTTTGTGTTCGAGGAAATTGCGAAGGCGCTGCTTTTTGGCGTGGTTTCGGCGCTGACGATTTCGCTGATCCTTCCGGGGGCTGAGCCGCTGTACCGCTGGTCGCAACCAGGAAAACTGCGACTCGGGAAAGCATTCACGTTACGCGGATTGCGCTCGAAGGAATTTTTCTCGGCGGCCACTGTGGGCTTGTCGCTGGCAGCGGCACACATCGGATTCATCGTGGCGTTCTACATCGTCGCGGGACACTTCGGCGCGTGGGCGCCACAGGATTTGAATTACGAAAATTCGGTGAACACGACGTTCCCGTGGATTTCCGGCGTGGCAATAGGCATGCTGGCCGCGACGAGCGAGGAATTTCTCTTCAGGCTATTTGCGATTCCCTTTTTAAAGCGGCTGACGGGCTCGACCATTGTGGCCGTCATTGTTCCCGCATTCTGCTGGAGCTTTCTGCACGCCGCCTATCCGAACGAGCCGCCGTATATTCGCGGGCTCGAGGTGGGACTGATTGGAATCGTCGCGGGCATCGTGATGCTGCGTTGGGGCATCCTGGCGACGTTGATTTGGCATTACACGGTGGACGCTTCGCTTGTCGGGCTGCTGCTGGTGCGTTCGAACAGCCTGTACTTCAAGGTCTCCGGCGTGGTGGTCGGATTGGCGGCGCTGGCTCCGCTGATTTTTGCGGGCGTCTCCTACTTGTCGCGCGGGCGATTCGAGCCGGATGAAGATTTGCTCAACAGCGCTGAACCTATCGGGGAAATCAGCTTTGAGTCCGCTCCAACTGAGACGAGCACAGCAACGGCGACACGGCGTTATGACGCACTGACGCCAGCGATGATGATCTTTCTGGCGGTTTGCCTGGTTCTCGGGGCCGCAGCCGCGTGGCGCTTCAAAACCCCTGCGCTCGGCGATTATCTGAAGCTTTCGGTGGATGCGAAGACCGCGAAGGCACGCGCCGATGAGATTCTGCGCCAGCACGGGCTCGATCCAAATTCCTATCGTCACGCCACCATCCTTGCAGACACAACCGACCAGGTTACGAACGAATTCCTGCGCCAGCGTGTGGGCATCGACCGCTTGAATGAGATTTATGCCACGGAAGTGCCGGGTGTGGTGTGGCAGGTGCGCTACTTCCGGGACAGCCAACCGGAAGAGTATTCGATCAAGCTAAAACCTGACGGCTCACTGGCCGCTTTTCACCACAAGCTTGGGGAGGATGCGCCGGGAGCTTCGCTGACCAAGGAAGAAGCCGCCGCCAAGACGGAAAAATATCTGCGCGAGGTAAAAAAACTCGATCTGAGCCAATGGACCCTCGTCGAAACCTACTCCGACAAACGCATTCACCGAACGGACCACGAGCTAGCCTGGCAGCAACGCACTCCGATCGACTCGGGCTCGACGTCCTCGAACGATGCGGTGAGCCACGCGTTTGTTAGGGTGAAGGTGGCGGTGCTTGGCGATGAAGTCGTTGACTACCGCGGAGCCTACTACTCGAAACCAGAGGCGCGAGAGGAACTTGAAGACAAGGAGGGAGGAGCGTTCTGGACGTTCATCAAGATCCCCGACGAGTGGCGGCGCAAGCAGGAAGAACAGACGCTCTCGCGTACGATTTACAGTTTTGCCGTTCCGATTTTGTTGCTGGGGGGATTGGGCGTGACCGGACTGGTCCTGTTCTTCAAGAATCTGCGGTCGGAAGCCATGCGCGCCATTCCCTGGCGTCGATTGGTTCTGTGGGCGGCATGGGGACTAGCGGGCTACGCATTGGTAGTCGGATTTGGCAACCGTTTACAATACTTCCTGAACTCCTACCAAACGGCGATACCTTTTAAAACCATGATGGGCGGAATTGTCATCGGCCTTCTAGTTGGAGCAGTTTTCTATCCGGGCGGGCTCGCGGCGCTGTTTGGAATTGCAGCGTATTTCAGCAATCGCGCGTTTGGAGAGGAGCGCCTTCCGGCCGGGAGACCCATGCCTGGGGTTTATTACCGCGATGCGCTTTGGATCGGCGTGTGCGGAACGGCTGGGTTTCTCGGACTCAGACGCTTGCTTGAATTTCTCTCCATGCACTTGCAGACCGTGCATCGCAGCTTGCCGTTCACCCTGGGTCAGAACTTCGACGCCGTTCTTCCAGCCGGCGCCATCCTGGGAGGCGCGCTGATCAGCAGCCTTTTCCTTACCGGAGTCGTTGGCTTCGTCGCAGCATTTGTGGCGTCGGTCCTCCGGGCGCGCTGGTTGCGGTTTGCGACCTTCCTGCTGGGGGCGATGTACCTCACCGGAAGCGGCTGGGAAAATGGCACAGACTTCGCGAAACAATTTCTTGCCGAGGCGATTCTGCTGGGAGTGATTGTCTTCGCAGTTCGGCGAGTCGTTCGCTTTAATATGCTGGGCTGTCTCCTGGTTGTGGCTCTGCTCACACTGCTTGCGGCTGCCGCTCAATTGCTGGGGCAAGCGGACGCTTTCTATCGCACAAACGGCTACGCCGTGGTGCTAATGATGATATTGCTGCTTGCCTGGCCGCTCGCGGTTTGGAGGATGAAGGCAGCTTCGGGCGGTTTAGGGACAGATATGGCCGGTTCAGGCTAGGCGGGACGGGCAACCTATTGAAGCCTGTGGAAATCCGAAACAAATAGGCATCGATAATCGTTATCTATGCGGGAGTGGATGCTCACCCAGGAGTGTCTCGGCACGTCCAAATTGGGTGGTCGCGTAACATTCTTTTGCGGGCAAAGTGTGGTGGGCTGGCAGATTCGGCCTAAGGTGTTGTTAAATAAGCAGCAACACCGGCGCACGAGAAGAGAAAGCGAAATATGCCGCTTCCAAGATGGGCTCTAGCTGTGGCTAATGATTCAGGCCTGGCGGGTGGTACCGGCACCTCCCTGGCTGCGGTGAACTCTTTGCCCAACGTAAACGAGCGGACCCTCGTGGCGGAAGCTCAAGCCGGCTGTCGTGCGGCTTTTGAGGAGCTTGTCCACCGCTACGACCGGGATGTGCTGCGGCTGGCCCTGAACCTGATGAAGCGTCCGGAAGATGCTCGGGACGTGTACCAGGAAGCTTTCCTCAAGGTTTACCGAAATTTGCACCGCTTTCGCTTCGAATGCAGCTTTTACACCTGGCTCTACCGGATTGTGACCAACGTTTGCCTAGATCAACTGCGCCGGCGCCAGGCGCGGCCCGAGGATCAAGCGCCGGAGTCCAATTCAGGGAATCATGAGGAAGGCATCACGGATTTCTTTGAGCGCCAGCGCGAACACCGCCCTGCGCTCGACCCCGAGCGGCAGCTTTTTGGAAAAGAGATTCAAGCGCGCATCGCTTCGGCCATGGAGCGGCTATCGCCGCGCGAGCGGGTGGTCTTCGAGTTGAAGCACTATCAAGGATTGAAACTGCGCGCCATCGGCGACGCTCTGGGCACCACGGAAGAAACGGTGAAGAATTCACTTTTCCGAGCGACGCGGAAGCTGCGCAGCCAGCTGGCAGGCCTGCGATGAGCGCACCTCTACGATTCCAATGCAAGGAAGCCGCAGCGCTGCTGGTTTTTTATGCCTGTGGCGAAACCAGCGAGCAAGAGAACGCGCTAATTGAGAAGCATCTTGCAGCATGCGCGCCGTGTGCCGCGCAGCTTGCCGAGGAGCGCGGGCTGCACGAATCCTTGATGGAGGCGCTGCAAGCGTCCGAGCAGATGGATGCGGGTGGAATTCTTCTTTCACAGTGCCGCAGTGAGCTTGCCGAGGCGCTCGACGATTTGTCTGCTCCCCCCTTGCAAGAGCGCTGGCACCCGTTTGGATGGCTGCGTCATTGGATGGCGTTGCGCCCGGTCTTGAGCGGCGCCCTGCTGGTTTTGTTTGGCGCGGCGCTCGGCACGCAGCTGTTGCCATGGATTTCTGCGCGCCTGGAGACCAATCCCAACGGCCAGACCGTGAATGTTTCGCCCTCAGGTCGATTTACGGAAGATCAGCTTTCCAAAATGGCCGTCGCGGGCATCAATCTGGCGCCAACCTCGGATGGCGCACCAGGAACATTGCAAGTTCATGTGCGGACAGAAGAGCCTTTGGTGCTCACCGGAAGCGTGGACGACCCCGACCTTCGCCGTGTTTTGACCTATGTGGTCGAGAACGGCGACCGGACAGATGCCGGAGTGCGCTTGGATTGCCTGGACGCGCTGCGGGCCCGCAACGCCGATCTGGACGTGCGCCGGGCATTGCTCTTTGCGGCTCGCAAGGATCAAAACCCCGCGGTGCGCATGAAGGCGCTGGAATCTCTGCGCGACGCCGCGGCGGACAAGGCCGTGCGTGAAACACTCATCGATGCGCTGGAGCACGATGCGAATCCCGGCGTGCGCGTCGAGGCAGTCAACCTGCTGGTTCGTTCGCTGGAGACGGGCGCGCTGGATTCTTCGGAGAATATCAAACCTGCTCTTGCGCCAGAAGGCTTCGACCGTCCCCTCGATCCCTCGATGGAACATGTGGTGCGCACTCTCCAGGATCTGCAACGCAATGATCCCAATCGCTATGTCCGGTTGCGGAGCGCCGCGGCTTTGCGGCAGATTGGCCCGCGCGAAGTTCAGTAAGAAGCTCAATGACTTAGGAAGAGATTCCGGCGATAGATGAGCACCAACACGATTTTCAAATCGATTAGTGGAACAGCCAGGGGCGGTCCTCGCATTGCCCTATCCCTTATTTTCTCTGCCGCGCTCTTGCCCGGCATGGCTTCCAGCGCGAACAGCTTCGAGCCGCATCCCATCGAACCAGCTGTTCCCGGCGATCCGGGTCCGCGAGCGTCCGTCGAGCGTTCCGGAACGCTGCAAACCAGTGATGGCCTGACACTGCATCTGACTACGGACCTCGGCTCCGTCCGCATCGTCGCTCTTGAGCCGGGTGCGCCGCCGATGGTCCGCTACTCCGCGCATATCGAAACCGATGCTCGCGCGCCGCTGGCTCAAAACCTTCTCGATCACTATTCACTCACGGCAAAGACAACCGCATACGGGGTGGAAATTATCGGCGCGTCGCCATCGCAGGCCGGCCGCGGCGGTGCCAACGCGCAATTCTACGTGCAGTTTGAAGTGGCCGTCCCCGCCGGGTATAGCCTCGATGTAAATACGGGCGTGGGTGACATCGAGACGCAGGACATCGGCGGGACCGCAAGCCTGATCACCGAAGGCGGCAATATTCGGACGGGTCGCATCGGCTTCAACGGATTCCGCAATGCGGCACAGGGCCGTCTGATCGCCAAACTGGCCACGCAAGGCGGCCACATCCAAGTGCAGGACGTCGCCGGCAGCGTGGATGCATTTACCGCCGGCGGGCACATCGTCGCGGGGAATATTTCTGGAGACGCGGTGCTGCGCAGCGGCGGCGGACACATCCGCGCAGGACAGATCAGCGGGCGCGCGCAGCTGGAAACCGACGGCGGCAACATCACGCTGAAGCAAGCTGGAAGTTTCGTAAGCGTGCGCACGGGCGGCGGCCAAATTGACTTCGGCGAAGTGCGCGGCTCGGTTCGCGCACAGACCGGCGGCGGGGGCATCCGCATCATTACCGTTTCCGGACCCATGGAGGTCGAATCCAACGGCGGAAGCATTTGCCTGACGCGCGTGGCCGGTGCGGTACAGGCGGCGACAGCCGGTGGCACGATCCAGGCGTGGTTCAATCCGGATGCGACCTCCTCGGGCGGCAAGGTTAGTCTTCCGGGCGCGTCACAGCTTTCCTCTGGTGCGGGAGACATCATCGTTTTCTTGCCAAGGAACCTGGCGGCGAACATCGACGCGATGGTTGAAAACGGCGGATTGAGCCGGATTGATGCCGATCCGGCGCTTTACTTGAATATCCAGCCGATGGGAAATCGCAGCGCCGGGCCTGTGCATGCCACGGGAGCGCTGAATGGCGGAGGCGAAGTCCTGAAGCTGCGCACAACCGTGGGCAAAATCCGGCTGCAGTTCCTCGATGCAGATACCGGCCTGCGCGATTCCTTGATTCGCGAGCAGCGCGAGCGGATCGACCGCAAGCACGACTCGGACATTCTCCCGGTCAAGTCCTCGGAGCCGGCGCCACGCGCCGATGAAATTCCGGCACCCGGAGAAACGAGCGACTGGCTCGAAAGCTGGATGGACAAACTCGAGATCGCCCTACTTGGCGGATTGCGTGAAGACTCCGGCGATTTTCTCAAGCGGCTCATCGCCCGTCCAAATCCGGCCTATCCGGAGCTTGCCAAGCGAGCGCGAATTCAGGGGGTCGTAAAATTGCAGGTGAAGGTGAAAACGGACGGGAGCGTTGAAGTGCAAAAGATTCTGCAGGGCGAGCCCGTGCTGGCCGACGCTGCGATAGACGCGGTGAAGAGGTGGCGCGCAAATCCAGCAACGATTAATGGCACTCGAGTAGAGATCATTTCGACGGTCACGTTTGATTTTAAGCTGCCCTGACGGCAAGTGCAGCGGGCGCGGCATCGCGCGCGAGTTTTGTTGGGGTCCCGGGTCTTCGGTCGTTTCGCAGCAACGAGCAACGGCTCGTGAGATGTGCTCGAAGGGGGTAGAACGCGATGCTACGTCCTGGTTTGCGCTCGGCAGTGTTGTTCATCCTTGCATTGACGGTGGGCTCGGCAGCGCCGGGCTTCGCCAAGAGCAAAGACTTCAATCAAACCTATCCGCTGCAGCCGGGCGGCTCTTTTGAACTGCAAAACGTCAACGGCCCCGTCCAGGTGGAAGGATGGGATCGCAATGTCATCGAAATTCATGCGGTGAAAATCGCGAAAGAAAAAGAGTCGGACCTTGACCGTGTGACGATCGAGGTTGACGCCAAGCCGAATGATGTGTCCGTCGTCACGCGCTATCCGCAGAACGAGGGCGTGGAAGTCGCGGTCGAGTATACGATCCGCGTTCCCCACTGCGCACACATCGAACACATCGGCACAGTGAACGGCACGGTGAAGATCGCCGGAGTCGACTCCGTGGAAGAGCTGCGCACGGTGAACGGAAACATCGAGATTTACGAAGGCGGGGGCAGCGTCCACGCGCACACCACGAACGGCAACGTGCACCTCGAGCTTGCGCATTTTGCTGATCAAAAGGGTATGGCGGCGGAGACGACGAATGGCTCCGTGCTGCTGGCGGTGCCGCAGGATACACAGGCGAATCTGGAGGCGCGCTCGTTAAATGGGAACTTTTACTCGGAGCTGCCGTTTTCGCAGGAAACCGCGTCGCGTCCGCGGGAAATGCGCGGGAGATTTGGCAAGGGCGGCCCGACGATCCGGCTGAATACCGTGAATGGCGGAATCCGAATCGTCATTTTGCGGTCGACGGTTTAGGGTGAGCCGCGTCTAAGAGAAGCAGGAGGACGGAACAATCATGACGAAACGAAATTTGTTCGTGGGTGGCGGGATCGTAGCGATGGGGCTTACGCTGATTGCTCTGCCCAGCCCTTCTGCGAATTCGCAGGAGCCGGCGGATGCGAAAGTGGCGCAGACAGAGCAAAGATTGGCGGAGGTTCAGGCACGTTTGGCAGAGAGGCTCACCGGCGAGCAGGAACGATTGGCGGAACACGCACAGTATGGCGCGCTTCAGGCGTCCGTGAGGGCCGCGCTTCAAGAAGCGCAGGAACAGCAGCAACGAATTGAAGTGACGCCGGAGCCCGGCGACGAAAACACGATGGTGCTCCTCGGCGATGACGGCGCGAGCTGGCTAGGCGTGGAATCGCAGGAAATAACTTCGGAGAAGGCCAAAGAGCTGAAGCTGCCCGCGGAACGGGGGGTGCTGCTGGAACGCGTCGTGCCGGACAGCCCTGCCGCCAAAGCCGGGCTTAAGGATAACGACGTCATCACGGAGATCAATGGGCAGCGCGTCGAAGGCGCGGCACAGTTCCGCCGCATGATTCACGAAATTCCCGCGGGGCGTTCCGCGCAATTCACGGTTTGGCGCGACGGCCGTGGGCAAACGGTGAGCGTGACCCTGGGCAAATCGGAAGATCGCGGCAATATGTGGTTCAAGACCGCGCCGCGCGCTTTTTCTTTCCAGTTACCGAAAATTGAAATGCCGGAAGTAGCTCCGCCGGATATGGACTGGGGAGCCTACGCTGGTGTACTGGCTGGTTCGCGGCCCCGTCTGGGAATCGATGCGGAAGACCTGAACGGCCAATTCGGCGCGTTTTTCGGCGCACCTGACGGCGAAGGAGTCCTCGTGCGCGAAGTGAATTCCGGTTCGCCCGCTGAAAAGGCGGGCGTGAAGAGCGGCGACGTGATCACCTCGCTGAACGGCGAGCGAGTCCGGTCGCTCGGCGATCTTCGGGAAAAGCTTGCCGGCAAGCGCGAGGAAAAGACGGTAAAACTCGGCGTTCTGCGCAACAAGAGTGAGGTGTCGGTTACCGTTGAACTGCCCCCGCCACCTTCAAAAACTCCGCACGTCCTTTCGCGCCGCACCAATATCTAAGGAAGCTTCGGGGAACAAAGGCCCGGACAGTACTGTCCGGGCCTTTTTCATTTTTGCGTTGAGCCTTTTTGATCCATCTTCTGCTAGCGCTGGCGGGATTCACGGCTTCCCGTCGTGGCCATACTTTCGCGCGAGGCGAAACGGACGCCCCAGAGCGTCCAAAAACCAGTGGCGCTTGTTTTCCGCGCCTTCCACCCAATCTTCCTCCGTTGGCGAAAACGAGAGTCGAAACAGATAAGCCGGGCCGGAAAAAATCCCGCCGCCCATGCGCATCCGAAACATCGCGCGTTCGAATATTCCCAACGGCGCTGAACCTGCCGCGGGAAGCCATCGCGTAATCTGGTTGGCAAGGCGGCCCACCGTTGCGTCCGATCGCGAAAGCGCCGCGACACTTTCCGGCAGCGCGGCGCCGAGCACATCCCCCGCCAAGCGCAGGCCCACGTACAGCATTCGTTCTCCGCCAACTTCGTCCGTGGCCGACATTACGCGCTCCCAGTCGAGTTCCTGCTCGGACACAAACGCCGCGACATCCGCAATATAGCCCAGCTTCTCCCAGAGATGCTTTGCCCCATGGATGCAAATCAGCAGGAGTTCATCTTCGGGTGAGAGCGCGGGGATTTTGTGGGCATCAATGCTTACACGCACTTGCCGACTGAAAAGCTTCTCCACGGGAAGCGGCCGGGGATGGTAGCGAAAGGTAAACTCCGTGTGAAACTCAACGAGAAGCTTGGTCCTCGATTGCCGGAAGACATACTCACCGGGAACCTTTTTCGCCCGGATCGCTGCCACAGGGACAGATGGTTCATATCCGAGGCTCACCATCAATTCCGTTGAACGCAAAATGTCTCTGTCGCGCGCAACCAAATCCAGATCGCCGTACTGGCGCAACCCCGGATCGCCATAACATCGTGCCGAAAGGACTGGCCCCTTAATCACCAAGGCCTCGATACCGGCCGCCGGGAAGGAATCAAACAGCCGGAACATCTCGGCACACAAATTCATGGTGAAGAGCGTGTGAGCGCGGCGCCACGTGCGCAATCTCTCCCGGTTTTCTTTTGATAAAACGCTCTCGTCGTAATTTGCGAGCCGCGCGGCAGTGAGCCCTAAGACGCCGTGATCCTCCGCAAATGCGAGCAGCAAAGACCAGTCGAGAGGCGCGCGCAGCCGTTCCGCCAAGCGCTGCGGATCAGGGCGGGGCTTAGCACACTCCAATAGCAGCGCCCATTCCGCGCTCATGGCTCCGCGTTCGATGGTAATTGCCTGCGACAGTTCTGCCTCCGAGGCACCGGCATCCTGCACGGAGAGCATACCCGTTTTGGGCTACCGTGAATATTTTCCGGAAAGCTCAGCGGCGCGGTGGAACGCTTCGTCCCAGGAGGAGAAGAAGCGAGGAAAACGCTTGGCGGCTTCTTGCGCGATTTCCTGTAAAGAAGCTTTCCCGTCCATGGCCTGCAAAAGCCAGCGGTCGGCTTCGCCTGTATCGGAAAGCGTAGGAACAAAATCCGCGGCACGACGGTGTAGGGAATGTGGCGCAAAATTCGCGCCTTGAAATGTTGACTGCTGGAAATGCCGCGCGTTGCTGCCGGGAATGTCGATTCTTGTGTTCCATCGCCAGACGTAATCATCGCCGACAAGATCGGCGTGCAACTCGACCTGAATTTCCTGGCCTTCCACGACGTTAGCCGGCTCGAGCCACGGCAGAAACGCCTGCCCATAGATGGTGGATGCTCCGTCCGGCCCTGAGGAATATCCGATGTCCTCGAAGAGTTGTGTCTCGAACCACAAGCATAGACCGTGAGCGACCCCCGGCCGCACCACGCGAAAACTCAGATTTGCGGCCGATTGCTTTTGTACACCAGCGGCGTAGTCGAGGACGCACCAATTCTTCGGCTCCGTCAGTAGTTGTTCTCTCTTGAAGCGCACGCCGTAGTTCTCATTGAGAATGAGAGAAAGAAGGGAAGAAAGATCCAAATCTTGCATGGACAAGTTCCAGGGCGAAGTCAGACTTGAATAGTAGACATCGGCCTCGGCAAGGGCCACCTTGAGCGTGTCCCGCTGTGGAATCAAGATACCGCCCGGAGCAAGGAAGCGCCGCCGCGCATCTTCCAACGACGGAATGGCATGCTCAAATAGCGGAAGCGAGCCACGGATGTCCGAAACGATGACGTTCACGCGCTCCGGCAATTCCGTCCTGCGCGAATCGCTTTGCAAAAACTTGATGCGCTCCGCAAGGCCATTTGCCGTGGCGAGTTGTTTTGCCAAATGAACAACGTCCTCGGTCTCGATCGCGTAAACGCGTGCTGCTCCCGCGCGACTAGCGAGGAGAGCAAACACGCCCGGCCCGCAGCCGATTTCCAATACAACTTCGCCCGGACGGACAGCTCGGGCGATGGCCTTGGCATAAGCGTCGAATCGGCCGGCGTCGCTAATCATTTCTCCATACGCGCGCAGCGAATACATATCAGCGTTCGGAGATCATAGAGGTGGAATTACAATCGGCAGACAAGCATCCCGCGTCGGCCAGGATCAAATCGCAGAGTTCGCCAATGCGTCCTGGATCGGCATGCGGCACGATTCGGCGCACGGGCACTTGCGTGACAAGCCTAGACAGCGCGTCGAATTCCGCGCCGCGCTGGTTGCGATCCAATAGCCAGTTCATGTACGTATTCTGAATTAGATTCAGGAGCGCCTCGCGCGGGGCCACTTCTTCGATTCGTGGCGCATCCGCCTCTGCAACACGCGGAGCGAAGAGGTACACTGCGCTTACAACTCGCCGTTGCTCTTCGAATTTCGCATTCCCGCCATCTAGCGGCAGAAAAAATTTCTCCCAACTCGGTGTCAACCGCGGCAACGCGTCTCGCGCGCCAAACAATTCCTCTACCGCGTCCGGCCACAGACAGACGCGAGGATAGCCAGGTTCAACGTGAAACCTTCCGTCCTGTTCGATGAGCGGAGTTATGTCTTCACACAGGACGGGGATTCCTCGCAGCGCGAGGGCCGCCGCCGTCGTGGATTTGCCGGCCTGGCTCTCGCCGCACAGCGCGACTGCCTGTCTCCCGATAAATACGGCGCTGGCATGGAGTGCCATGACACTCCGGCGTCGCAGAACAAATCCCATGACTGGTCCAAGGAGATAAGTCGCCACATCTTCGCTGGTGAGAGGAGGCAGACAAGTTCCCCAAACACGTTTCGCTGCCGCATCCACAAAGAAGAGGGCCTCATTGCCATAGGCAAGTTCGAAAAACTTTCCGGCGCCGTACGAAGTAAGCGCGAACGGCGAGTCGTCTCCTTCGACTGCCCCAGGCCTCGGGTGCTCCAGTTGGGAGGGTAGTCGCCTGGCTTCTCGCACCCAGTCCGTTTCTGGACCGAGACTCACGATGATGTCATACCGTTCTAGACCAGCGGGTACTTGCCGGAGGGCAGAAACCGGAGTGTCACAGCCGAGGGTCAAACCGTACGCGCGATAGGGATAAGTCACTGGGAGAGGATTCTCACAACGCAACACTGCTCGAAAGTATGAATCAGGTACGCATGCTCGCCATCTTATTGTCGAACATCCCCCCCTTCGCCTTGGTCATGGTCAACTGAGTTAAGTCGCCGTAGACAATGAGTTTAGGCGCTTGATACGGTTTCTTCAAAGGTACTTGTGCCGCTCGCTTCATCCATTGTCTCCATTTGGAACTCTAGCGAATCCGTTCTTCGTTTACAACGCCTTTTAGCCAATAGCATAGGGAAACGGGGCGCAGGCCCACCCAAAGAGTGGAACCCGCGGCGGTCGCCAAAGTTGTGCCGAGCCGCTCCCAATCCACAAACTTCCGAAGCTCTGCAGTCGGCTCAGGAAGGGGCGCTGGGCTCCATTTCTTGCTCTCGATAAAATGCTTGATGAAATCGCCGAGAAGTGGAGTTTTCGGGCGCCCGCGGATTACTTCCGGCAGGATGCCGCGCATGGCCTCGCGTAGCAGCTCCTTTTCCATGCACCAGGGAACCGGCGGCACTCGCAGGAGGAAGCGCAACAGGCGCTGATCGAGTAGCGGAGCACGCAACTCGACGGGCACCCCGGTCCAGCCGGCATCTTCACTTTCGAATACGCTCGACCAAAATCTGCTGGAAAGACAGGCAAGCGCAATCGGATGCAACGGGTGACCCTTCTCGCGCGATTCCTGAAGTTCACGCCATCGCCCGCGGAGATTGTGTCGCTTAGCAAAGTGTGGCTCCAGCCATTGCGGGAATTCCGTCAGTGGGTCCGTACGGCCCATCCACCGCCGCAGGCGGGTGCGAAAACCTCCCCGCAGTGGCGGTATGCGTCCATGCTTCAGGATATACCGTCCAAACGTCTTCACGATGGTGCCGAAACTCCGCTGGCGGAAAAGGCAAGTCAGGTAGGGCCAAGCTTGCCCGGTTAGGATGTCGTCTCCGCCATACCCCGAAAGGACGACTCGAGCGTGGCCTTGCACTTGGCGATATTGTCGCTGGCTTATAAGAAGAAAAGGATCGTGTCCCGGCTCCGGCGTTCGCAGCAGCGAATCTTCCCAACCTTCGTAGGGGAGACAGGATGCACCGGAAAGAATCTCGATGCCTATGCCGAGATTCCCTGCCACAAGGGATGCCAAGTAACCTTCTTCGTCGTTGAACAGTGGCCGGCAATCGACCGTATAAGCGCGCAACGGGCCGCCCACCCCATCTCCTTGCGCAATCTTACAGGCCACAGCTGCGATGCTTGTCGAATCGAGTCCGCCACTCATGAAAATGCCACAGGGCCCGCGTGGTAACCGGTCGCGAACTGCCTTCTCTAGAAGTTCCTGGAATCGCTCGACATATTCCTCGGGGCGCTTCAGCCACAGCGGCTCCTCGATGGAAAACTTTGTGTAGCAACGAACGCTCACCCCTGCGCCTGAATAAACCAAGTTATGTCCAGGCGGTAGCCGGTGAATATCCCGATACACTGTCCTCGCCCCGTCTCCACACCACTCTTGCAGGAGAAAATCTCCGATGAATTGCGGGTCGAGTTCGGAAGAGATGCCTGGCGCTAGGCGTAGAACTTCGAGCGTGTTGCTGAAATACAATCCATCGCCCGACTGCACATAAAAAAAAGGCCGAGCACCTATTAAATCGCGCACACACCAGAGCCGGCGCGCGGTTTCGTCCCACAGCGCGAAGGAATAATCTCCGAGCAGTTTCGCCAACCCGGGTTCTCCCCATTGGCGCCATGCTCGCAGAATCAGCTCTTCGTCGGCTGCAGTCGCTGGGATAGGTTTGTCGCTCTGCTCAAGTTCGTGCCGCAGATCCTCGCGCCCGTCGAGACGCACGTCGCCAAGCAGCCACACGCGGCCCTCCAGGGTGCATGGTTGTTCCGAAGATTGGGGCGCCGGGCCCGTCCGAAGAAGTGTGAAGCAAAACCCCGCTCCGGCTCGCGACCAAATTTGCGTGGCATCCGGACCGCGAAACGCCAGACGCGCGGCCATGCGTTCGAGCAAATGCGGGTCGGGAGCATCTCCACCGGCGGAAACAAATCCCGCAAAGCCGCTCATCTCGGCTCCCGCGGGAGAGAAGCCAGCGCCGCGTCGAATGCGGCGTAGTGCAGATGCCTGGCTTCCGGCTCATTCAAGGCCGTGCCGTCGAGCTCGACCCAGGCATGGGCTTCAAACTTTTCACCCTCTTTGCGCACTCCCACTTTCAGCTCGGAACGGATGCCTTGCCGCCCCAGCAGCCACCAAATCGCAAGTGATTCGTCAAGACAAGTGGGATGGCCAATGCTGGTGCGGACCGCAGCGCGCACCATGCGCACCGCAAGATTGGCACTGCTGGACACTGAAATATCCGCCGGGTGGCTGGGGAGGGAAAGAAACTTCTGGAGAAATGCTTGGGTCTTGCGAAATCCACGCAAACGCAAACTCAAAGAAACCAGGGGCAACAACGCTGCCGCCCGCAGGAAAAGCCAGCGCGCCGGGCGCTCCAGCGCGCTAAACCGCCGAAGCCGTTCCCACATTTTCAGTCTGGATTTGAAGCAACCCGTTGTCGACGAGCCGCGCCAGCAATTCCCCAAGGTGCAAACGAAGCAATTCCGGCTCAACGTCGAATTCGTTCTGGAGTTCCCGATACCCGGCGTCAATGTTCGGCGCAGTGGTGACCACCTGCCACATGCGCGTGCCGGTTTCGTCCAACCCGAAATAGCGTTCCGTCTCCAGATTCAAAAGCACGGATTCCTTATCAAGAAAACGTACGAGAACGTGCGGCAGCACTTCGACGCGATCCGCAAATGACACCATCAGCCCTTCACCTCTGTTCCGCCTCTGAAAAAAGCGCTTCCCTATCTTGGCTGGGTCATGAATTCGCTTGGTTATATTCTACCGGGGAATCGCTCTCTTCGCCACGCAGAACACGATCCTTCTCGTTCGACTCAGGCGCCCTCCCTCGCGAGCCGATTGTCTTCGAGCGGTAGACACGCTATAAGTTTCCTCGTGCCTGAAGCCGCGATTAGCGTTGAAGCCATCGAGAAATTTTTCCCTCCCGCGCGCAGCGGCTGGCGGGCCCTTCTGCAGCCATTCGAAAAGCCGAGCGTTGTGGCTCTCGCCGGGATTTCTTTCGAAGTGCGTCCTGGCGAAGCATTGGCGCTGCTAGGGGCGAATGGCGCCGGCAAGTCCACACTGCTCCGCATCCTCGCCACCCTGCTGCTGCCCACCGGGGGCCGCGCCCAGATTGCTGGACACGATGCCGTCCGCGATTCGCGTGCCGTTCGCCGCCAGCTTGGCTACCACGCCGGCAGCGACCTGGGCTTTTATGCGCGTCTTACCGGCCGCGAAAATCTTCGATTCTTCGGCCGGCTGAATCAGCTTTCCGCCGGCGCCGTGGCCAGACGCATCACGCTGCTCGCCGAACAATTCCATCTTGAAGAAGCCCTCGACCGGCAAGTGCGCACGCTCTCTTCCGGCACCGTGCAACGGCTGAGCCTCGCTCGCGCTCTTATTCACCAGCCTCGCGTTCTTTTGTTGGATGAACCAACGCGCAGCCTGGATGCTATCGCCGCCGCCGAGTTTCGACGCTTCTTGAAGTCCGAAATTCTCCGCGGCGGCGAAACTACACTGCTTTTCGCCTCCCATGCGCTTTCGGAAATCGAACTTCTTGCCGATCGTATTGCCGTAATCGACGCGGGACGGCTGCTGGCCTGCGACTCACTCGGCGGATTGAAGCAGCGCACCGGAGCAACCTCCCTCGAGGACGCTTTTCTGTGCTTGACCGGACGCGCCCCCTACTTTGCCGGCGAGGGTGCCGCGGAATGACCAGCACGTTTCGCGAGTTATGGCTTTTCTTCCGGCGTGACTTGTCCATCGCTCGCACCTACCGCACGGCTTTTTTGTTCGAAGCCATCGAAGCGCTTTTCGGCGTCGCCATGTTTTTTTATGTCGCGCGCTTCGTGGACAGCCCGCAGTTGCAGCACGAGCTCCCACAAGGCGGAAGCTATTTTGCTTTTTCCCTGATCGGTTTCGTCTTCCTCGATTATCTAAATGCCGCCATGGACACCTTCGATCGCAGCCTCGAAGAAGCTCGAGACAGCGGCACGCTCGAACATCTCCTCGTCACCCAGACTTCTCTTCCCGTCATTCTCGCCGGTTCGGCCATCTACCCCTTTGCCGCCACGACGTTGCGTATTGCGGTCTACATTGCTTGGGGCGCGGTGCTTTTCGGTTTTCCGCTGCGTGACGCGAACTGGCTTGCCGTGGCGGCCGTGCTCCTTGCCACTTTGCTGGCTTTTTCCGGGCTCGGAATTCTCTCCGCCAGCTATCTGTTGCTTTTCAAGCGCGGCAATCCCGCGAAGTGGTTTCTGCTGGGTGTTTCGAGCGTCGCCGGCGGCATGCTCTTTCCGGTAAGCGTCCTTCCCGATTGGCTTCAGCTCGTGGCGCGGCTGAATCCCGTCACCTACGCGCTCGATGCCATGCGCGCCGCTCTTCTCGGCGGCGCGCATCTGCACGCCGTGCTGCGGCCCCTCTTAGTCCTGCTTTTTTTCAGCGCTGTCCTGCTGCCGCTCTCCATGGCCGTCTTCGCCTGGGCGCTTCGCCGCACCAAGACTACCGGAACGTTGATGCACCGCTAGCCACCTTCCAACAAAAAGGCCGGTCCCGCAAAGCGGAGCCGGCCCATGAATCACACTGCGAAAACGTTCAGGACTTCTTTTTCTTCGCGTCTACTTTGATGTTGATGCCTGGTGCAATCAGTTGCAATTGTTCGAGCCCCTTCTTGGCGTCTTGCCCGTAGGGCCCATTGGGGTCCAGCTCGACCGCTTTCTGATACGCCTCGATGGTCCCAGGCGCAAACTCCGGCACATCCTTGTCGCCGACTTTTTTCACCGTCATTTTGTAGACCAGCGAAGCTCCCAGGAGATACCACGTCTGCGCGTTGTTAGGATCGAGCTGTGCGGATTTCTGCAACGGCTCGACAGCATCGCCCAGCCGGTTCGCGTTGTAGAGACTGATTCCGAAGTTGCGCCACGCCGTCGCCGCTTTCGCCGGGTCCAGCTCCGCGCTCTTCGTGTACGCTGCGCGAGCTTCGTCAATTTTCCCGGCACGCGCCAGCACGTTGCCCAGATTATTGTAGTAGCCGGGATCGTCGGGCTTGGCAAGGATGGCTTGCTGGTACGCCTGCGCCGCTTCTTCATTTCGGCCTGCAACGTCATACGATTCGCCCAGCTTGGCCCACAGCAGGTGCTGGTTCGGATCTTTTTCCGCAGCCGCTTTTTGCGCAGCCTGGAATTCTGTGGATGCCTTGTCCGAGAGATCCTTGAGGTTCTGCTTCAACGCATCCCGCTGATCGGGAGTGGCTTTCGTCAACTCGTCCTTGGCCTTGCGCTCTTGCTCGAGAAACGCGGTTCCCGCCGTAAAGTGCGCTTTCATGCCCTCGAACTTTTGTTTCTCCTCCGTATCCTTCTTGACCTTCTCCTGCGCCTCGGCGCCTTGCTTCACCATAATCTCTTTGAAGTTCATGTCCGCTTTGGCTTCTGCGCCGCTGGTAACTTTTAGCTGGCCCATCGGGACTGCTGCTTGCTTCTCGTTCGGGGGCGGAAACGTCGTAATCGTCACCGTATAAACGCCTGGGCGAAGATTTCGGATGGCAAACATTCCTTGCGCGTCCGTCTTCGCATCCGATTTCGCGCCTTGGTCGCTCACGGCCTCGACGTTCAGCCCAAACCACGGCTTTCCGTTGATATCCAATATAGTGCCGGCGATCGATCCATTCTGTGCAGCGGAGTGCGGCGCGAGAACCGTCACCAACGCGCCAGCGAGCAGCACAGCAAACGTCATCGACTTCAAAAATCTCTTCATGCTTTTTCTCCTTTTGCCGAGGCGTACCCTGCCCGGCCTGGCTGGCGGGATGTGCCCTATTATCCTCAATCTTAGCTCTTTTCCAAGTCCTAGGAGTGCGCGCTAACCGCCTGCCGGTAAGGGATCGGATCCGCCACTCCAGCATCCGCAAACGCCGCGAGCCGCAGCAAGCAGCTATCGCACGCTCCGCACGCCCTGTCCTCATTCTGGTAGCACGACCACGTCAACCGTAGCGGCGCACCCATCTCGATGCCGCGCCGGATGATCTCGCTTTTCTTCATCCGGATCACCGGCGTCGCGATTTCAATCCGCGTCTCCGGCCGCGTTCCCACGCGCACCAGCTCCTGGAAAACCTGGTAATACTCCACGCGGCAATCCGGGTAACCGGAACTATCCTCCGCCACTGCCCCAATGTAAACCGCCTCCGCTCCAATCGCTTCCGCCCAGCTCACCGCCACTGAAAGAAAATGCGCGTTTCGAAACGGCACATATGTCACCGGGATCGCGCTCCCATGCGGCCCCGCCACGCCCAACTCATTTTCCGGCACTGCAATTTTCGCATCCGTAAGCGCCGACCCGCCGATCGCCCGAAAATGATCGAGCTGCACAACCAGCCGCTGGTTCTGGCTCACGTCATAAAAATCCGCAATCCCCTCAAACGCCCGCCGTTCGCGCTCTTGCGTCCGTTGCCCATATCCCGCATGCAACAGCGCAATGTTCGCCGCGCCATGCCGCTCCCGCGCAATCGCCGCGCACACACACGAGTCCATCCCTCCGCTCAGAAGCACAACAGCCTTTGATGATTTCGATTTGGCTTCCATCTCGGTTCATTATAACCCGACTCACAAACAGGACTTTCTTCCGATGTAGTCCAAAACCGACGGAGAATCGAGTGTCCCATCTTACCCAAAGTCTCTTTGAAGAATAGGCATCAATCGGCAAAATAAGTAAATAATCTTAATTCTTGTCTTGACTTTATTTATTTTCTGTCGCATTGTTCTTGTGTTCTTGGACACCTACATGGATCTCGCCAAAGCCCTCTGTCCCGATTGCAAAGCGCCGTTGAGCGTCACCCGTCTGGCCTGCCCCACCTGCGAACTCACTCTCGACGGCGAGTTCGATGTCTCCCCTCTCGGCAAACTCAACCAGGACGACCAAGCCTTCGTCATCGCCTTCATCCGCCACCACGGCTCCCTCAAAAAAATGGAGAGCCTCTTCGACATCAGCTACCCCACCGTCAAAAATCGCCTCAACGCTATCGCCGCCGCCCTCGACAAAAATTTTGCCAACCCGTCCCCCAATCTTTACGTGCTGGAGCAACTGTCCCGCGGAGAACTAACAGTAGAAGAAGCCCTGGAGAAATTGAGCTGAACCAATTTATCTGAACCGTCCGAAAGGAGATCGTCGTCATGTCCGAAGAGAGAAAGAAAGTCTTGGAAATGCTAGCCGCAGGAAAAATCACCGCCGAAGAAACCGAAAAGCTGCTCGATAAACTGGCCGGCACCGCTTCGAACGCAGCACCCTCTAACGAACCGCCGCAATCCTCAGCGGCACCGGGCGCCGTAAAACCAAAATACCTGCGTATCGTCATCGATCAACCCGGCCGCGAGCCAGTAAATGTCCGCGTGCCTCTTTCCTTGGTGCGTTCAGGAAGGGGTCTTCTCGCCATAATGCCCAAGCACGTGAACGAGCGACTCGCGGAATACGGCATCAACGCTGGCTCCTTCACCACGATGAATATCGACGATCTGGGCCTCGACATGCGTGAGTTAAATGTTGACGTGGACAAAGGCAACGGCAAGAAAGTAAGAATTTTTTGCGAATGACCGCGCGAAGTGCCTAAATTCCCTTTATCTAAACTCCCTTTGTCGCCGGGTCCCAAACAAACTTGTGCAGCTGCAATCCCAGCCGCACCGGCAAACCATCCGCAAGGATCCACTCCACCAGCGTGCGTGCCTCCAGCCCGCTCCATTTCCCCTCCGGATCATCAAACACCGGCGAAAACAAAACCTGCCGCACGCGTTCCGCCAGCCGGTGCTGCACCGTAAACTCCCGCGCAAATTCATA
>Ga0307478_10000494_pt1 | contig 40337 bp, 36 predicted proteins | sample atmos_gasesECM4C_2_FD_203713 | JGI IMG/M metagenome (GOLD analysis project Ga0307478, IMG submission 203713) | Hardwood forest soil microbial communities from Morgan-Monroe State Forest, Indiana, United States - atmos_gasesECM4C_05 | ecosystem: Environmental > Terrestrial > Soil > Temperate...
CAAACTGCTCCTCGCGCCCCTTGGGAAATTCGCCGCGCGGATCTGAGTGCCGAACCGGTGCGGAGCATCGTTGAGCGCCTCCTTCGGACCGGAAAGCTGATGCTAGCGGGGGGCCGCACGGAAAATCGGCCGCCTTTGTTCGCTGAAAACGAAGGAGATGATAATGCCAGGCATCCTGAGTGAGGGTTCAGTTTGAGTTGTTGGCTCCAGGTATGCAGCACGCTGAAGAAACCAATCTCTGCACCGAGGTGTCTCGGATCACGAGCAACTTCGAGAAGAGTTTCGGCACTGGCGCGGAACAAGAGATCGTAAATGACCTTCTTGTTCTGCAGCACCAGAGGGGCCAACCGACGAGGCAGTGTGAAGACCACGTGCAGGTAGCGCGTCGGAAGAAGTTCTCGCTGACGCGTAGCGATCCAGCGCTCCCGAGCAGCGGTCTGGCACTTCGGGCAATGGCGGTCACGGCAGCTGTTGTACGAGAAGGTGACACGATATCCGCAGCGGGTGCACTGGTCGAGATGGCCGCCGAGTGCGGCGGTACGACACCGCGCAATGGCCCGCAACACTTTGACATGCTTCCAACGAAGCCAGTAGCGGTTGCGTTCGATGAAAGCCTCTCCCGCTGCGCGGATGATATCGGCCACCTCCAGAGGTGGCCGGCTCACCTAGTTCTCGTCGGGTGGCTCGTTGTTCAGTGCGAGCGCATCCAAAGGACTTACGGTTGCGTTCAGATGGCGTTGCGAGAGATGCAAATAGACGGTCGTCTCTTTCAGGTCTTGATGACCGAGCAGGATCTGAATAGCGCGGAGATCGGTGCCAGCTTCGAGTAGATGAGTGGCGAAGCAGTGCCTCAGAGGATGCACGCGTTTCTGAAGGCCAGCACGCTGGGCGGCTTTCTGACACGCGTACCAAACGGTTTTCGTATCGATCGGCTGATCCTTGCGATAGTTGCTGGGAAACAGCCAGGTGCTGGATCGGCGGTGGTATCAACGCCAGTGGGAGCGGAGTGCCGTGAGCAGGTTAGGGCTGAGCATGACGTCGCGATCCTTGCGGCCCTTTCCGCCGCGGATGTGCACCACCATACGCTGGCTGTCGATGTCTGTGGCTTTCAGGTGGGTCAACTCGGCGTTCCTGGCGCCAGTAGCGTAGAGGGTCATGAGCAAGACGCGCTCGCGCTGAGTGCGCGCTGCATGGATGAGTTGCTCGACCTCTTTCTGGCTAAGAATCGTCGGCAGGCGACGATTCTTTTGCGGATAGGGAGTCTCGGCGATACTCCAGCTTTTTTTGAGCGTCTTGATGTAAAAGAACCTTAAGGCTGCTAGACGAATGGCGACCGTGCCTGGTGACAACTTCCGTTTTTGAAATAGTTCGGCTTGGTATTCGCGAATGTGCCGCGGGCCCAAGCGGTCCGGCGGACGGTTGAAGTGTCGAGCAAAATCCTCGACGGTCCGGATGTAGTAGCGTATGGTATGTTCAGAAAAGTTACGACGCTGGAGTTCTTCCAGCATCGTTTTGCGAAGATGGGTCACGGGAACACCTCCTGTGACCCACACTTATACCCGAGCCATCAAGCGACCAACGCTCCACTACCTCACGCGAAGCGTCCGCCGCGCAGCGGCTACATGCTAACAGTCTAGTGCGGCACCAGGTGGTCATTCCGCCTAGCCAAATGTAGAAGTCGGTTCAACCAAATGGACGGAACATTGGGTGGACATCAATCAAAGCTTGAGCGAATAGAAATCGAACAACTGTGTCACAGTTATGGCACAATTTCGCCAAAACTGTCTGCAAGTTATTGAAAAAAATAGCGGCGAGCCTGTAAGCAAACTTCTGTACGCCGTCCGCACATCGAGCACCGCACAATTGGGCGATCCGCCTCCCTGCTCTCGTAAGATATTGATTGCATGAAGGTTAAGATCAGTCCAGATCTGGATGGACAGTAAATAGACAGTACGTTTTGTAAGCTACTGAAAATACAATAGTTGGCGGGCGAGCTTTGTAAGCCGGATTCTGTTATGCAGAAATTTGGCAAATCTCCGAGAGTCTTCAAGTTGGGCGTAACTATATGTCATTGCATGATTTACTGGAATATCTGCTAAATCTGCTGGGTCTCCTAAGTCCGTATGGGACCCGGCAAACTGGACGCTAAATAGACGCTACAAAGATGCCTTTCGCGCAATTTGATGACCTTCCCTTCTCGCCTGCTTTCGCAGATCCCGGTGGTCTTCCCCTCTTTTCTGCGTGTTGTCATTCGCCAGAACTCCGGCCGACGCTAGCTTCGCTGCTGTAACATTGTACGGCGATGATTTTGGCGAGGGACAGCGCCAAGTCTGAGACGGCGGTTTGCGACAGCGCACCATATATTTGCTGACACTGTTCTGCCCGATGTCGATGCCCAGTTTGAGCAGTTCGCCGTGGATGCGGGGTGCACCACCGAGGATTCTCCCGGCACATCTTGCGAATCAGATCTCGGACTTCGCTTGGAATGACGGGTCGTCCTGGTTTTCCGCAACGCACGTTCCAGGTCAAGAACAAACGAAAGGCGGCACGATGCCAGGCTACGACCGTTTCTGGCTTGACGATGGCCAACGCCGAGCGCCAATCGCGCCAGAGGCGCGACAGACAGATCCACAGCAGGCGGTCGCCCGAGGTCAATCTTGGGCGCTTTCCTGCAGACCTGTGGAGCACGCCGATTTGATGGCATAGAGCCAGGTTCTGGAGCCCGGGGGAAGCACGCGACCGGAAGATCACGGCCAAAGATGCGAGGAGTGTCGTGAGAAAAATGAGCATCCGCTAGAATTATGAAGGAAATATAACTCCCGTCTCGTCAGATATTTCGAGATTTCCGGGAGGCATAGTCTCTTCAGGTCTCTGAATGCGAAACTCCCGTTCGGGCGAATGCGGATTTCGTTGTGTTCCGGTAGTATAGTCGCCATTCGACGCCCAGGGCCAAGTCCACGACCTTGCTGCAAGCTCTCAGCTGGAACACTGCAATAAGGTCTATAAGGTCCAGTTGCAGCAGAGCGATTCTCATGTCAGTGCGTTATGGACAGAAAGCTGGTGGACGGATCACCGCCAATTGTTGGATGCTCGATTGTTGCTTGCGCACATCTAGCGACTTCGAGCTCGGTAGCTAAGTCGGAAGACAGAATCCGCGACCGTCATCCACTTGGCGACTACTTACTGAGGATAAGAAGACAAATTGCAGCTGGCCACGGATCAAGCACTTTAAAGCAAAGTAGAGCCGAAGGAAAGTATAGCTGTGACGGTCATTGGTCATGCGACGGAACTGGTTGGCACTGACGTGCAAATGACACTTACCACGTTCGAGACGTGCCCCCTACCGGCAGGCCGAGGCGGCATGGCGCTCGCCATTGGCCGCTTCGATCTGCGCATGGGCGGGACCTATCGTGGATTTGAGGATTTCTCCGACAGCAAATGAGTTTCTTCGTTGCTCGTCCCGTAGGGGCCCTGACACACTACACTAGCGACGTACAGTGACGCTCCGCAATCTGGAATCACGATTGCGGATTGGCTCCAATCGGGGAGGTGCGGCTTTCCACCAACTCGTCAGCTCGTTTCCTTAAGTCCTGTCCGAAGAGGAGACTGGTTGGTTTCCCGGCGATAAGTCGTGTCCAAGAAGCCACATCCTGCCTCAACGATTCATCCTCAAGGAGCTTTGCATCATCCGTGACGGCGACGCAAGCACCATCGCCATGTCCATCCCCATAGCACAATAACGCACTCAATGGCACGCTGGAAATGTCTTGGTATTTGATGGTGGAGTCCAGCGTCTTAATTGTACCGTCTTGGTCACAATGCCCTATGATTCTTCGCTCCATCGTCCAAGCCGCGGCGGGTTGGCGTGCCGGACAATTGCTCCGCCAGAGCACCCATCCGCGAATGTAGAACGCACCGCCGATAATCGAGTCCCGATCAGTGCGGCGTTTCTTCGGGTCGTTTGGTGGATCGTCTAGGAACACATGAGCCTGTGGATCTTCAGATGCCCCTGCAGCGAGAATAATGGCGTGACCTTTATACGTTGTGCTTCTCCAAACGGTAAGCCTTGGATTTGTCCGAAGCCGCTTCGTCTCCCGAATCTTCATCAGCTCAAGATTTATTGATCTCCGAGTGGCCTCAATTAGGTCGAGGCTCGTCCTGCAATTGTGGTCAGCGGATATCGTTGGCGTTAATGGGAAACATTGTTCCAAAAGGTCTCGTTCGCCATGCAGAGAATTAACCAGGTCCTTTAGATTCGCCATTTCAGTTGCGGAGGGCGAAGGACCGAAGGGGAACGGCAAACGACCAACTACAAAGACAGTAAGCGCCGCGGCAACAAACAAAAAGACGACGAAGCGGTTGAAACCTGCTTGGGAGGACATAAGAGCGGCTCGCTCGATCGCCCGAAAGAGAAGAACGTGAATCTTCTTTGAAAATGCGTCTTTCTGAATCCTGTAAAAGACTTGGGTTCCCGGCTGATCGGCGTACATATCCGCTTCGACCACGGGACTGTGATTATTCCTTGTCTTCGATAGTTCGAGGAGTGCCGGGTAAATCCATTTCCGTTGCTCTTCCTCGACCATGTTGCGCGTTCTGAACAAATAAATAGCACTCACGTCCGCCGAGACGTCCTTCCATGCATCTTTCTTGCACGGGTCGAAAGCAATAGATTCCAGTCCCGGCCCCGAGATCTCCTTGCACGCAGCATCGGATTCTTCTTTAACCCTCGGGTCGGAACTGTCGGAAATGACTAGGACTTTATGGGATCGAGCCGATTTGTCCTGCGTATCACCGGGCCAACCACGAAAAAGACCGAACGCAAGTTGGCCAACGTTGAACGTTCCATCCTTGCTCGCCGTCTTTCTATAGATTGTGACTATGAGGCTAAAGAGGAAAAGAAGCACCACGGCAATGACAACGGCAAGAATCAATCGCGATTCTTCAGAAGGTAGTCTGAAGGGCCAGTTTGGAACAGGCCCGAAGAAATAGTAAGCCACAGCGGGCACGAGGGCGAGTCCCACCTCGACTACGAACGTTAGTGTGTGGAGCCGATTGATGAATCCTCTTGGTCCTTTGTTGTCTTGGCTCGAGGGCTGGTTCATTTTCTCTCCTTCGGCCTCGTTGATAGGAAAGGTCACATTCCGTTGGAAAGATCGCGTTTTACCACTGTCGATTGACCTGCCTGTTCCTAGAAATGGCACACGTTTTCCCGCGAGAAAATGGGTTCTTGTCCACGCGCCGTCGGAGTGTTTGCGGTCAAGAGGCAGGTATTCAGAGCGATGAAGGCGAACCACGACATCCGATCGATATTCATTTCAACTCACCGATGGCTATGCCGAACGAAAGTAGCGACACTATGACATCTATATCTGCGATACGTCAACCGGTCAACAATCACTGCGCGACGGTTCCCTAGGTAAACCTAGCTCGCCCCTTACCGTGTGCGCCGTGATGTCCAAAAATGTGACCGATGGAGTGCTCTACAGAATGACCCATCGAGTGGCCTGAGAAGCCACCGGAGACATGCCCACCGAATCCGCCCCGCTGCCCGTTCGCCGGTGCTATGGCCCAAATCGCCACAAGGACCGAGATCACCGCGCGGGCCGCATACTTCATGGCACGTCTCCTGCTAATCTCTACATATAAGGGCAGTATATCCGAACTTAGATAGCTCCGGAGTATAAATGCAAACCAGCGCCCTTCACGCGCGGCGCCGTTGCGCAATCATCAGGAGGATTTCCGGGCTGCTGCTGCCTCGCGAATCAAACCTGGATAGTTTTCGAGCAATGCACGCTTCGTGTCGAGCCATTCCTGCAATTCGGCTTGTTGCGCACGGGCGGGAAGGACGAGGAGCCTCCGCTGAAGGGTGCGGTGACGATGCATGGGAAAGTCGTGCAGATGCCGAATCCGGGCGGGTCCCTTGCAGGATTCCGAGCTTGCCTGTGGATCGTAAAAAGGTGTATTGCTAGGCGTGGGCATCTTCGTCGTTGGTTCCATTATCTACGTCACCGCTACGGTTGCGACAAGAACGACGAGAGCGACCGGAAGCACCGCCGTCGAGGGATGGACGATACAAAATCCTTTGTATTAGTGCGGGTTTGTAGCGGCTCTCGTGATTGAGATCGCGTAACGAGCCTCGTTTTTTTCCCTTCTTCATAAGCAAGATTCTTCAAATTAGATCGATCTCTAAAGGTGGAAGACTATGGTGCTTGAGCTTACGCCCGGCTGTTTGAGCAGACGAGCGCCCCCGACCACCGTCTCGCCGAAACGAGGACAAGTGGCTGGAACGCATTCTACAATATGGCTGTGGCGTCCCGCACATTCGCGAAAGGTCGCGAACCCTCGCGAGCAGTTAAAGGCCGGGCGGTTTGGGGTTTTTAGGCTTGTGCTTGCCTGGTGTCGATGGATTCGCAGGTATCGCTGACGTCGCAGGGCACTGCCCGGGGACCTTCGCTCCGCCGGCTTTCGATGGTTTGCCGTTCAACCCCTCGCATTTGCTTCGAAAGTCCTTACCGGTGTTTTGCGTGATGCTGTCCGCTTGCGAAACCCATTTGTCATATGCAACCCAGTCGCCATCGTTTGCAATGTCGCATTGGCTCGCATCGGTCTTCGAGCAAACTTCGAATTGATAGACAGGATGAATTTCCCAGAGCGATATGCGCGCTGGGGAGTCTCTGGTGAACGTGCCATCCGGTTTCTTAACGCAAGGGTGGTGGCTGTTGTCGTAGAAAAGCTGTCCGGTGATACGCACCGCATTGTTCACCGGCGTTTTCACATCGATTTGCGACCACGCCGCCGGCCGGGAGTGGGGAATCATCTCCGCCGTAACGCTGTTGCATTCGTCCATCGCACGGGAGTTTGCCACCGTCGGGTCCGCGAGCGGAATGTGAATGTCGTTCACTTCGGGCCCGGTCTTATTGCAGTTGACCTCTTCACCCCCATCACAATCGGAGATGTGCGCCTCTCGGACCAGCGCCTTTAGCCGCACTACGCTGCCTTCGCCGATATTCTGGCCACCGACAGAGAAAAACTGGCGCAGTGTGTGCCGGTCGGTCGGGATGGTCGCATTCGTTTGCGTTTGCATGTTTGCTAAAATGCTGAAGTCCACAACCGTCCGTTTGGTCACATCCCCACAGAGATTGTTTTTGGCTTTGCTCTCGGCAGCGTGCGCGGCGGCTGCCGCCGGTTGAGCCGATGCGGAGACTACTCCGCAATTCCCGCAGTCCGCAAAGGGATCAGGGGTCGTAGCGATATTCGCATAGGGCAAAGGGCACCCAGGGTCGAAGGTCGGGCCCTGCCCGTGAGCTGTACCCGCGCCGAGCATGACCAGTACTGATCCAATAAAAACAAGGAAAAATACTTTCCGATCGGTTTTCATAGGGATCCTCCAGCAGGAGAGCAAAACTCCTATAGCGCAGGTTTGATAGGATGTCAACTACTCATCCACACTACTCATCCACAAATAGAGGAGGCTAGTGCGGAATCTCTTCGGCAACACAATCAACGTACGGGATATGATGAGAATTCCCCGATAGCCCGCGCCCTGTATCAAGTGTTCGAAAGCATAGGTGATGGTGTTTCGTTTTATCGTGGAGTGTTGAGTGGTTCACCTGAGGCTGTCGATCGGGTCAAGACACACGCAGCGCTGTTACGAAGGTCGGCCATCTGCGATTAGCGGAGCGAAGTACTTGTCAAAATCGCGCCGTTCGTTCTGTAGGTATAGAGTATCGAATTTGGCCTTCGCCTCTTGGGCCGTGGCAAAATCCTCGTCGCTCTTGATGGAGTTGCAGTCGAGGCACGCTGTGACCAAATTCTCCTCAGCATCGCAACTTCCGCCCTTGCTTTGAGGTGGTCAACGATGAGGTAGCGCCACGTTTCAAACGTGTTGCCAGAATATCCGCAGTACACGCACCGGAAGCCATCTCTGGCGAAAATCCGCGAATCTCTATTTATTTTTCGTATCGTCGCCATTCGGCCATCCTCTGCGCCAGATTCTAGCATGCCCTCGTTACCGGAAGGCCATTCACGAATTGTTATGATGCAAGTGCGTGTTCCCGGCTGCAAGTTTTGGAAACTAATTTAAAGGTCTTCTGCATCCTTGCCAGCGGGTTCTGGTGGATCGTCTGTAGAGATTTGAAGCTGCCAACCCAAATCATTTGCGCAACCTCCTTTCAGGGCTTACTATTCGGCCCTTAGTGCGCGGCGCTAGGGCCAGCGGACCTAACTTTGCGCGTGAAGAAAACCAAAGGCGCTCCGATCAGGCAGGTACAGCCCAGCAGCCAAAAGCAATCGAGAAAGCCCAGTAATGCTGCTTGCTGCTGAATGATTCGCGCCGGAGCAGGTTCATTCCTGGAACGAGCACAAAAAGATATTTCGCGCTGATCACATCAAAACTGCTTGGAAGCATCTCTCCGAAGAAGGTTGGATTTGACGCGGCCTCTGTCTTGTCTGCATCCCTAAGTTCCATCGAAACGCCACGAGGCTCTATTCCGCTGCATGCATAGGCGTCAAAACACGATCCTCATTTGTCACCCATCTCAATTTCAATCGGACGACCGTGCTGAGCCACAGTGACACCTGACTCGTTCTCACTGAGAGCAAGATTCGTCCAACCATGAACGCAATGTTCCCGAATTTGTTGATATGGTTGCGGTTCCTGGGCAGACAAAACAGGTCAAGAACTGGGCAAGAACGTGCACCGCGTGGGTGTCTATCGCAAGTGCGGATAACATGGCAGTCATGGCGGCGTGTTTGGGCGGGACCGTCCGGATATAATGCGTGTGCCTACGACTGATAGCTGCCAGGAGGATAGATGTCGGGCTCCCGCATTGTGTGCACAGCAGTTTTTCTACAGTTGGCGATGAGCGGGATCGTCTTTGGCACCGAACAGCGTCCGCTTACGGTGTGGCTCATTCCAAGCGAAGAAGCCGAAGCTAGAGCTGGAGCTGCTTCGGCTTCCCCTGATATAACCGGGGAGATACAACGGTTCAACCAAACGCTGAAGGACGGACCTGTCCGGGTTCTCAACACACTTCCTCCATTAGATCAGCAATTGATTGTTTGGAATGAAGCTTTTGCAGTGCCTAACTGGACCTGGGTCAAGAATCAGACTGAAACGGTCAGGGCGCTGCAGCGCTTTGCAACAATTCACCAGGTCAGAATTAACGTTCGATTCGTTACTTGGGACAGGGCTTTCGCGGACCTCAACTTGCCAAGGAAGCCAGACCCCAACAACCCGCCCCCTGACGTCGTGCAAATCGGAACAACGTGGGCTGCCTATTTCGTTTCAAAGGGGCTACTCGCTTCGCGGCCCAGCGGTAATGCAAACTTAGGAGCTTGGCAATCAGTCACAGGTATTCCATCGGCCGTGCTCCCCTATATCAACGACATTCGCCTCCTCTTCTTTTGGAAGCGATTGCCGGCACAGGCGCCATCGTCAAGTCCCCTTCTTCTGGACACGTCCACTTGGGAAAGAGTCCTTGACTCAATTCGATCTCAGGGCGGACCCGAAGACCGTCTCGCATTTGCGGGCGGACTGACGCTCAATTTGCTCTATGACTATTGCATGCTGGTGTGGGCCGGAGGGGGAGGCTGCATCACTAGTTCTGACTGGCGAGTTCATGCTGATCTTATATCCGAGAACGCTTTAAGAGTTCCTCGGATGCTCACCCGAGCGGCAGGCGGGAACGATGGCAGGCGGCTGCTAGTTGTTCCGGAGTCCAGCCATCAAGAACTCGCGCAGGCGTTCGTCGCTGGGGAGTACCGTGGAACAATCGAACCAGCGAATTTCGTGAGCCGATGGAAGAAGGACTTTGAAAAGACTTTCAAAGGGACCAAGCGGTTCTGGGACCACGCCGCAGCGGCAGTGCCCCCGCAGCCGTTTCGCGGGGGCAGCTATTTGGCAGTCATGCCGTCCCCCGACCTTTCGCCAAAGGCTTTTGATCTCGCAGAATTTTTGGCGACGGATAGCGAATATACGACCGTACTTGCGCGCAACGCACATCTGCCGTCCTTACGGGCTGGATATGGAATGGACGTCTTGGTTGACGCACTTGGAGGAACCCGCAGTGACGAGGCTATGCAATTCACAAATGCTGTGCAGCAGGCAAACATTCAGGGACGCAGTCTTCCTGACATTCCGAAATGGCCCACCGGGGTTGAAAGCACCGAGGTAAAAGAAGCTATGCAGCGAGTCTGGCGCCGCATCGGAGAAGGAGATCTCGGCCGCCTCGACGAGGAAGCGCACGTGGCCGAGGATGTTCTAAACCAAAGAGTTGACCGCGTCGCACAGGTGGGTCACTTCTTGGCTCAGATTTGGTGGCTGGGAGCTATCCTCGTGTTTTCCATTCTGGCCGCTTTTAGCATTCAAGGGCGGAAGAATCTCACGAAGGTCCGTAGGGCGCTCGCTCAGGCAAACACAGCGCTTATGAGAGAAGGCCTAGCGCTGGATCAGGTTCGGAAGTTGCGTGGCTTCTCGGCTATGGCCCTGTTGGCTCTGGCTCGCTATCACAAGTCGTTACACGTTTACGAACTTGTTTCTGATGGTCCTGAAGACGCTAAAAAACGGTCGATCATTGCGGCCGGAATCAACGGTTGGAGAAGGGGCCGCAACCCTGAGAATTGGAAGCCAGCCTCGATCTACGACGTTGTTTGGAGAGCCGTCCTTCTGAGTTTCGATGTCGTAATTGAGCCTGATGTGTATGAAAAATGGGAAACGGCGTGCCAGAACAGGCTGCAGCCGCCGCGCGAGTTTCTAGAGGATATGAAACTCCTAAGGAAATCGGCGGTTAGCGAAGACAGCGAGCCGACGTATTTCATCGACATCTGCGGTGAGAAAGACATGCTTATTCAGATGCCCTTTTTGTTCGAACAAACCTTGGCATGCTTGTTGCAGAACGCAATTCAAGCTTCAGACCGAGAGTGCGAGGGTCGGGGTCCAAGAAAACCTATTCTGATTTCCATTGAACCCTCCCAGGTGACCGTAACGAACGACGGCGACGCTTTTCCTCCATCGATCAGAAAGTTGATAAACGGTTGCCAAATGCCCGAAGAATTCGAAGGTGCGGTCTTGACCGCAGTTCGATCCGAAGGAGGCCGAAAGCCGGGAATCGGTTTGACCGAAGCATATATGATCGCAAGCGAATTCTATGGTGGCCTCAAAATTGCAAATGATCAGCCTAAGGTTTCTATCCGTTTGAAAGCAGGGTAGCGCCCAATGAAGGTCCTAATCGTCGAAGACAGCCCGCAACTTGCTAACCGCCTCGCGACTGCGTTTGAAGCGAGCGGTTACGACGTCAGGCAAGTCGAGACATTGAAGGATGCAACCGCGATAATCGCGGTCTATTGGCCTGATTTTGTCCTTCTCGACGCCAACTTTCCGGCGAACTGCGGCACGCGAGCCGAATTCAACGCGCCCGCCCTGCTAGATCTTCTGGTCCATCCCGATTACGCGGCCCCAACCGTGATCTTGATGAGCGGCGATGACAGAACGGCACTCCATTTCGAAAAAATTCGGGCTTGGTTGAACACCGGAAGAATCTCCGATGTGCTGCCTAAGAACGTTGAAGGTGGCTGGGATTTCTTGAAAGAACTTCTTGTGCACCGCGTGGAGATCCTTCGCATACAAAGATTTCGGCTCGAACTGGATGACGCCCCTCGGAATCAACAGTGGCTGTACAGCAACGGGATCGTTTCCCAGGAAGAAACAATGTTGAAAATCGCCGGCAGAATCCGGCGCATGGTCAACCGAACAGACAACAACGAAAGCCCGCTGATCACAGGTGCCAGTGGGTCAGGCAAGGGGTTGATCGCACGGGCCATCCATGCTGAAATGCAGCGAAAAGCCCAACACAAATTGCCGTTCGTGGCTGTCAGCTGTGGTGCGATCCTCGAAACCACCGCGAGACCAGCTTTCCTGGGCCGCGTCAAGGGTGCGTTCACCGATGCCCGAACGGATGAAGCTGGGTATTTAGAGAGCGCAGGTAGTGGTGTGCTTTTCCTTGATGATATACATCTCTTGCCGAGGGAAGTATACGGCACGCTTCTGTCGGCCTTGCAAGAACGGACGTTTCAAAGGGTCGGGAGCACAAAGAGTATACGCTTTGAGGCGAGAGCGATTTCGACCACCAACGTGGACCTGGACGAATTGGAAAAACGAGGACAGATGCCGGAGGAATTCTACAACAGGATTGCGCGAGAGATGATTGTGATTCCGTCTTTGTGTCAGCGTCCTCACGACATTGAACCACTCATGAGGCATTTTCTGGCGAGACGTCAACCTACACCTACCAGCATTCCACGCGATTTTAGTCCGGGTGTCTTTAGAGCGTTTAAGGCGTATACATGGCCCGGTGACGTCCGCCAACTAGAGAACGTAATCGGGGCCATCAGTACTCACGTGTTTGAGGACGTCGTCTCTCTCGATTCTCTCCGGAATCTCGAGCTGAAGCACAAGAGCCAGCGGATTGAGTGGAACGCCGTACCAGAAGTACAGCAAGACCGGGACCTGCTTTTATCTCGCGTAGGCTGGCGCGAGGGGTGGAGCAAGCTCACTGAGGCAGAGTTTGATCGAACGAAGGGCTGGTTAAAGGAGCAATGGCCCTGCCACACTGCCTTGCTCGGCGATCTCAGCAGGCAAGTCCAGAGCCGGTCGAGTCCCAAAGCTATTCACTTCCTGAAGGCGCTGCTGTTTATCACGCTCGTGGACGGCAACAGAGCTAGGCATGGAGAAGTTCAGGATGTTCTTGAACTCGGGTGGGACTTCACGAACCGCGTCCTTTGTTTCCTGGCGGGAATAGAGTGTGAGGGGTTAGCTGGCTTTCAAACCCCGCTTCTCGTGAAAAGCCGGGAAGGGGGAAGATGGATGTACGGCCTCAAGCCGGGTCTTAGAAAACCAATAGTCGCAGAGTGACAGAACGATTGCTTCGGCGAGTGTCATCCGGACTCTCAGTGCGAATTGTCACTGCTCCAATGGGAACTCACTGAGAACCGCATACGATGGTCCTCGATTCTAATCGGTTGGATGGCCCAGAGGATATCCTGCAATTGACTTCAACCAACTTGGCTTATTCTGCAGGCGATTTAATTGCGTGATTTCCTCATCGTGCTTCGAGCGACACAGGAACGGAATTGTGTGACCACAGCGACTAGCGGCACCGTGGCCCCCATCTTGCTACGCCATACCTCAGGCGAGCTGCCATCAGTCCAGATTGGATTTCTGGGCCTTGGAATTCAATTTGCAATGTACGTCCATCTTTGGTACCGGGTTAAGTGCTCTCTTTAGCTTCTTTGTTGGTACAACTCATTTCTCCTTTGTAAGGGTAAGCTCGCGGACGTCGCGGCTCGTCACGGAAAGGGGACTTACGATGAAGGACATTTGGAAAACCTTGCTGCGATTGGTGGTGTTGATTTTCCTCGTTGTAGTGGCTTCGCAGCAAGTCTCATCCGCGCAAGGACCAATCGCTGCCATTTCGCCAACGGCCGTGGCTTTCGGAGTTCAACCCGTCGGTGTGAGTACTGCGTCGCAAACCGTAATCCTCACCAACACGGGGTCGCCAACGCTCAACATTAGCTACGTCGTTTTGACCGGGAACTTCTACGGCGACTTCAGCCTGGTTAATAACTGCGGATCGTCGCTTCCAGCTGGCGGAAACTGTCCTTTGAATTTGACCTTCACGCCTGGCGGCACCGGAGCGCGTTCGGCTTTGATGCTCATCTTTGATGATGCTCCCGGGAGCCCGCAAAGCGTAACGTTGTCGGGCACTGGCGTGGGCAATTGCGCAAACGTCTCGGACTGCGGCTATCAGCTGCTGAATAGTCGTGCTTCTGCGAACCAGACGAGTTTTTTTGTCTACAAGGATGCCGACTCAGGATTCAATCACGGGTTCCCTTCGGGCTTCTTCGGCAACATCGTCGATCTCCAGATGATCAAAGTCGACGCCGCCTGCATCGACGCCCCGACATCTGGTTCGGGATGCACAAACGACACGACTCGTTTCGACGGAACTCGAGGCACAGTGTTCAGCCTCACCCTTCCAACTATGTCTGCCGAGCAATTTGCCGGCGTGAACTTCCAGGATCCCGAAAACTACAACTTCAACGGCGTCGTGGGCAACGGATACAATCTCGTTCCTGCCACAATGGTTCAGTTTGACGTGCGTTCTCCGAGTGGTGTCAGTGTGCAGTTCGGGGTTGGCGGATGCGTGACCAACGTTATCCCTATCCCTCCAACGTGGATGACGATGACGATTCCACTCGACTCTTTGTTCCCGCCGGCCGATTCAGGCACCACATGTCCACCTGATATTACCTCTACACACGTTCTGTTCAGTATTTCCACAAACGGAGCCGTGTCGCCCAATGGTGGCACGGTCCTACTCGACAATATTCAATTCACGCCCGCGCCAGCGAGGCAGCTCTCCGATCCGCTCGCCTTAAGTCTACCTTTGAGCACCCAGACATTCGGCGTGGTTCCTATGCTCACAATTCCGACAGCTGGTCAATATCCTCTAGATCAAGCCAATCGCAGTCTTGCTGCGATTTACGAAGAATCGCTGACAATTCTGTCACTCCTTCGGCGCGGTCAACCTATCGATGTTGCCAACGCTATGGAGATCGCACAGGCCATGCACTATGCGCTGTACCACGACAACCACGGCGATCCCCTCCCGATTTCGCCGACGAATCCATCTGGCTGTTACAGCGGAGCACCCGCCACCCTGTGCGCCCTGCACAGCGCCTACCCGAGCGGCGATATCGCACTCTTGAATAACCAACCCGCACCAGAGTTGGGACAGGCTGGCGATGTCCGTCTGGCGGGATTCACCGGAGGTTGCGGTACGGGAAGCGGCTTCTGCCTAGTTCTCGACGGCGCGACGGGCGGGAACAACGCCTGGGCGATCCTTGCTCTCGCAGCAAGCTACATCCAGTCAGGCAACACAATCTACCTGACGGACGCCGAGACGATTGGCAACTGGATCGTCGCAAATCTCTTAGACCCGAATCAACCGCCAGCGAGTTTTGGTGGGTACTTCGTGGGATACAGCGATCAGGGGCTCCCCAAGATGCTGATCCAAGGTAAGTCCACGGAGAACAATGCAGACATTTTTGCAGCCTTTAGCCTGCTCGCGCAGATCGAAGCGGCGAGAGGCAATGCTAGTGCCGCTGCACAATGGACGGGCTATGCCAAGATTGCGGGTGACTTCGTGAAGACGATGTTCGACTCGGCGAACGGGCGTTTCCTGGCTGGGACAGTGACCGCTGCCGATGCGCAGAACCCAGGCGCTGGCGTGCGTCCCGATTTTTCTCTCATAGCGGGTAACGATGTGGCGAACTCCTATGATTTTCTTGATTCAAATTCGTTCACTGTACTTGCGATGGCCGGCTCGCAAGCATATCGAGGGGCACTCTCCTGGAGCCTTCCGGTACAATTTCTGCTGAGTTGTCCGGTCTCTACTGATGCCTTGGCGTGTTTCGTGCAATCAGTCGCAGCCGGAGGTAACGCTTTCCAAGGCCTGGACATTGTCACCGCGGCTTCATCCACAGGCGTGACTTGGGAATTCACAGGCCAAACCGACGAATTGTGCAGCTATGTGAATAGCGTTTTAAGTGTCACGACTTTCCAGTCTTGCGCCCAAACCTACATCCAGCAGATTCTCAACGCGCAAAATCAGGCGCCTTTCGGTGATGGCTTGGGCATCGTAGCCAGTGTTCCGCAAAACGGCGACGTAGTCTCTTTGGCCAATCAATGTGTATCGACACCGTTTCAATGCATCCCTGAACGCGTCGGACTGGCTGCGACAAACTGGGGCATTATCGCCGCCGAAGGTTTTAATCCTCTGTCTTTTCCTGGCGCTACTTTCTTCCCTGCTTCCATCAGTTTTCCCAGTCAACTGGTGGGGACAAGCAGTTCGCAACAGACGTCCACCCTAACAAATGCTGGTACAGCCCCCTTGGTGATCACGAGTGTAGGCGTCTCCGGTACAAACGCGATGGACTTTCAGCAGCAGAACAATTGCCCAGCTAACACCGTCTTAAGCCCAGGCGCAACGTGCACAATCACCCTGACTTTCACGCCAACGTTTAGTGGTAATCGCGCCGCAACATTGATGGTTGTTGACAATGCGTTCGGCAGTTCGCAAGTCTGGCCCTTGGTGGGAACCGGGCAATCTGTTGATGATTTCTCGGTTTCCGTGTCACCCGCTTCACAGTCTATTGTGGCTGGCAATTCGGTGGGTTATTCGGTCAACACTCAGTTGACGATGGGAAATCCTCAGAGCGTTGCGCTCTCCGTTTCGGGCCTGCCGTCTTGCGCAGTGCCCACGTTCAGTCAGAATCCCATCAATTCCGGGCAAGCCTCTGCGTTGACCATAAGCACTACCAGCGCCTGTTTACCTGGTTCTTCATCGCTTACGGTCACCGGTACGGGCACTGAAGCGGTCCACATGGCGCAGGCCATACTTATGACGAATGCGTCTGCGACGCTTTCACCAGCCGCTTTGACCTTTGGAAGCCAAGCGATCAACACAAGCAGTACCCCGCAAACAGTTGTTCTGACTAATGGAGGTCAAACAGCATTCTCGGTAGCAGGCATCGTTCTTAGTGGCAGCTTTGCCGGCGACTTCGCTCAGACCAACACGTGCGCAAGCACGGTTATCCCGAGCACAACGTGTACGATCTCTGTCACATTTACTCCAACTGGTATTGGAACACGGCAGGCAATTCTCTATGTGTTCGACGCCACCGGAAGCAGCCCACAATTCGTCAACCTGACCGGCGTCGGCACTGGCTCGTGCAGCAACCTAACCACTTGCGTCCTTGGGGAACTGAATCAAAGGGCGATGGAAAATCAGCAAAACTTTTTTGTTTACCGGAATGCCGATTCTGCAAACAATCATGGGTTCCCATCCGGCTTCTTCGGTACCATTCCCCTCGACACAATGATCGTCAATGCTGCATGCGTAGACGATATAACGTCTGCCAGCGGATGCTCCACGGACCTCACTCGAATTGACGGAACGCGCGGTACGGTCTTCAGCCTTACGTTTCCTCCCATGACAAATCTGGACGATGGAGGCGTCAACATTCAAGAGCCTGAGAATTATGGACTGAACAGCGTTGTCGGGAACTCCTATGACTTGACCGGAGCAACTGCGGTTCAGTTCGATGTGCGCTCACCTGGCGGGATCAGTGTCCGGTTTGGAATGGGCAACTGCACGGCAGACTTCACTACTCTGCCGGCAAGCGAATCCTACGCCACGATGACCGTGCCGATAAGCTCGTTAACTACACCCGGACCGGGTGCAACGTGTCCACCAGACATTTCGCGCGCTCATATTCTGTTTACCATCACAACGAACGGCGGACAGGCTCCGGCCGGCGGCACGATACTCCTGGACAACATTCGCTACGTTCCAACGCCTTCGCGAGTCTCGGGGGTCCCGAGCTTGCCCATAAGCTCCCAGGCGGTTGGAGTTGTGGCCCACCAGAACTACCCTATCCCAGTCGACCAGGCAATCGGGAATCTTAGTAGCACCTACGAATCAGCCCTTACCGCAATCTCGCTGTTGCGCAACGGTCAGGCCGCGAGCGCTTTGATGATCATGCAGGCGCTGCACTACGCGCTCTATCACGACAACCACGGTGACCCAATACCGACCTCCCTGTCGAATGCATCAGGGTGCTTGGATGGTGTGGTCAATCCCCAATGTGGTTTGCACAGCGGCTATGAGGGTGGCGATCTTCCACTGCTCAACAACCAAGCGCCTCCAAAGACCGGTCAGGCCGGCGACGTTCGTCTTTCCGGGTTCTCCGCCGGAACAAACTTGTGCGGGATGAGTGGATTCTGCTTGGTTCTGGATGGCGCGACCGGTGCAAATAACGCCTGGGCCATGTTGGCATTCGAGGCGGCTTACCAGAACTCCGGCGACAGAACCTATGTCGCGGATGCCGAGACGATTGCTGCTTGGATTGTTGGTAATCTGAAGGATCCTAGCACGGTAAGTTACGGCGGCTATTTCCTCGGGTATAACGATGGTGGACTCCCGAAGGTACTCATACTAGGGAAATCTACCGCTGATAACGCGGTAATCTACGCGGCGCTGATGGGATTGGCACACGTTGAGGCGGCTATAGGCAATAGCGGTGCCGCCTCGCAATGGACGAATGCTGCGAATGTCGCGGGCGATTTTGTCGTGAAAATGTTCGATGCGGTCAATGGTCGGTTTTATGCAGGAACCCTGAACAACAGCTCGGTGGGGAACGCAGGCCTCGGTGTTTGCCCGGACCTTTCTTTAGCTGCTGGAAACGACGTCGTCAATTCCTGTGATTTTCTCGCTTCCAACTCCTTGAGCGTTCTTGCGATGGCTGCTTTTCAGCGCTACTCCGGCCAGCTCAACTGGAGCCGGCCCTTACAATATACCTTGACTTGTCCGCTACCCAATTCGACTATATGTTTTGCACAGACAATCACTACCGACGGGGCAATATTCCAAGGGTTCGATTTGCAACCAGCCAGTCCCGCAACAGGCAGCGCCTGGGAATCCACCGGCCAAGCGACCGAGACATGCAATTACCTGGACAGTATTCTCGGCGGCGGGACCTTCCAGAACTGTGGCCAAACGTACGTTAATCAACTTTTGCAGGTACAGAACTCCGCACCTTTTGGTGACGGTATGGGCATCGTGGGAGCCACGCTGCCGAATGGCGACACTCTGCCGCCGCTGAATGAGTGTTTGAATACGCCTTTCGTATGCGTCCCTGAACGCGTCAGCTTAGCTGCCACAAATTGGACTCTTTTTACGAGCCAAGGTTTTGATCCACTGGGACCGGTCTTCTCGTTATCGGCTGGCCAAGCCAATCCAGCGTCCGTTAACCCGGGCGCTTCCTCCACTGTCACGGTGACCGTGACCCCGAACGGCTACACTGGCACGGTTACTCTCGATTGCAGTATTTCGCCCGTGGTCAGTGGAGCCAATGCACCAACTTGCAGTTTCAGCTCGAACCCGCTGTCGCTAACGGGCACGTTACGAGTAAGCACAACTCTCATCTTCACGACCGTTGGGCCGTCCGCAGCAATGGTCCAGCGGCCAACGTCTTTCTATACTCGAGGGAAATCCTTCGGAACAGCACACGGCCGTTCGAGCACCTGGTCCATGGCGGGGCTGCTGCCCATCCCCGCGCTGGCTTTGATCGCCATTTGTCTCGGTCCCAAAGGTGCCCGCCGGAAGAGAGTGTTGGGGCTCCTGTTTGTCTGGATCATGCTGGCAGAACTGAGCATTGTCCCAGGTTGTGGAGGGGGTCCAAACAGGTGTTCAGTCGCGCCCAGTGTTCCTGCCGGACTTCAAGCCACAGCTACGACTAGTTCGGGAACGACACTGAATTGGTCCGCGTCCACAGTGGGCAAGGGCTGCTCGTTAACAAATTACACCGTCTATCAAACCGGCGTGGCGATTGCCACACCGACAAGTACGACTTATGTTGCAGCGGGTTTGTCGCCATCGACGTCGTACGACTTTACCGTTGCTGCGAGCGATTCCTTTGGCATGTCTGCCCAAAGTCCTGCGCTGAACGTGACCACACTTTCCAATTCGACGCCGCCTGGACCTTACACAATCTCGATTGTTGGCAATGATGCGAACGGCATAGTTCTAAACGGCGTAGGTGCTCTTGTGAGTGTGACCGTCAACTAGAAACCGCCAACTCCGGCCTTTGATGGTTTGTTCAGAATCAGGCATTGCACGATCGCGCTTGCGCGCCCTTTTGGTTGTGCAAAGCGCTGGAATCTCCGGGATCATCGGCACTGACTGGACCCTTCGCCAAGCGAAGACCACATGAAGAGCCAGACTCGCTCTCGCTTTACCGTTTGCACTTTGCACTTGAAAACTACCTTTTTGATACCGCCTCTTAGTTTAGGCACTGGGCCTCTTTTCCGGCCCGTGCCCTCGCGCGTTGCGACTGGAAATTCAGCAGCTGGCTGGGCAGCTGCCGTGGTTATCGCGCCAGGTTGAACACTCATGGCAAGCCAAATTTCGACACTCGTAGAGTCGCTGAATCTCGGCCTGCCCAGAGTTTCAAATCTGAGGCTTCGCGACCTTCAGACCTTCACCCATTTCGGCTAGCAGTTCCGCCACTTACTTGGTCGCCAGGTTGAGAACCCCGCTTGGAGACTGAGTGCTACAGACTTGATCTCTTACACATCTGGCCCGATATTCGGAGGGACTCGGTAAGCGTCAAACCACGACCGTCTGGATGGAGTGTCAGTAGACACGCATGATGGTCTTCGTGGACACAACGATCGTGTCTACGAAGGAGAATCATGGACACTTCCACTCAAGCTATACAAGTGAGAGGTAGGGAGCGGCGGCGATTTCGCACGGTGGAGGAAAAGCGGCGAATCGTCGAGGCGGCGCTGGAGCCCGGTGCCTCGGTAGCACGCGTGGCGCGAGCGTACGGTGTGAATGCCAACCAATTGTTTGGCTGGCGACGGTTGTACTTGGAAGGGGAATGCTCTGCATTTATCTGGCGCTGAGAATTATGTGGCAAAACGATCGGAAAGGCAGTATCCCTCAAGTGTTTTGGACTTCGTGGGCCACATTAGGGGTCTCGCTCTTCATAAAGCGGTTGCTTCCAATGCTTGCCTAGCACAGACTCTGGCCATGAACCAAATAGCGTTCCATCAAATGTCATGCTCAGGTCATTCCCGCACGTAGAAGTGTACGGCAGCTGCTCCGTGTCGCTATAAGTGGCCCCCAAGCCGGTAGTGTTCACAGGGTTGAGCCATTTAAGTACGAACTTGCCGTCCTTCGATAACGGTGGCACGCGCACAGGATTGAACCATTCGCCCCCCACTCGCTTTTGTGCGACGACAACGTTGAGTGCCGGTCCAGCGCCAACATTCCGAAGGGTCCAGCCGCTGTCCCCGTCGTACTCGAAGACGAGAACAGACTTTCGGGTTAGGATAGCGCTGCGCCGACCCTGCCGATAGTTGATGGCAAATGTGACCACGGACAAAAGCAACGCAGTTGAGGACAGCGCTGCGGTCATGAGATCTTTCGTCTCGATCACCATAGCTCGGTTACCTCCTAAAGTCTGGCAGCAGCGACTCTGCCTCCTGGGCGTCGGGGCCGCGGCTGCGGGATTGTCTCTCACCGAAGCCTTTGTAGCTCAGGAAAGATATTTGACGCCCCTTGTATCAGAGTCCCGGTTAGTCTGTGAAGTCGTGAACTCATCAACGACCGGGTTAGTTAGACCTCGACAGTTTAATGGATCTGTGCACTTTAGATTAAGTGGAACACGAAATTAGGAACGTCGCGTGAACACTGCCACCCTGTTCGTGAGGCTACATAAGTGTCGTCTCCACATAACTGTGGTACTTTGCCCGCAAAATGAAATCCCTCCGGAGTTTTGGCATTCCAGGGGCGCACGACGCTCACATTCGGAGTTGCATGGAAGGTTGAGTCAATCCGCGAAGTCAATCTCTACAGTGTCGAAGTGCTGCGCGTAGTAGCTCGGGTAGTCGGCGGGGGTCGCAAACCACCCTGTTGGATTGACGCGGCCCCGGTCCTCAAGCCGAAGCGCTCTTTGAGCTATGGTGTCCCTTGGCGGCCGTCACCCCGCCCCAGAGCGAACCGGGATTGGCTCGATCCCCATGAAGCTTCATCATCCGGTCAAAGAATTCGCGCACGGTCGTCGTCTCTTCGTTGAAGCGCAGAAAGTCCCGGAAGTAGCTGCGCGTTTCTTCGATGATCCGCGGGTCGTCGTCGTTCTCGGGCCGTTTGTGACCGGCGATCACGGCGCGAGGTTTCAGCAATTCAAGATTGTCGAGGGCAGCGATCCATTTTGCCCAGGACTGTGGATTGCCTTCCGCCATATAGGGATGGACGCCGTTGTAGGCGGCGTCCCCGGCCACCACCAAGTCGATGGAAGGGACGTCCAGACTCGTGGACAGAGCCGTGTCGGTATAGCCCGTGTCGACCAAGACCAACTCGTGCCCTTCCAGCTCAATGCTGTTTCCTTCCAGCGCCTCGGCCACCGGGAGCCGTTCCGGGAGCTGGCCGGGAAAGCGCGAATTCCAGAAGCTGTTGAAGTAGGGGGGGCGAGTTCATGACGCATGGCCTCTACGATGTCCGGCCTGGCCACCGCCCGTGTATGGGGGAAGCGCTGCTCAAGCAGCCCTATGCCGAAGAAATGATCGCCATGGCCATGGGTCACGTAAATCGTCGTCAGATTCTTGCCGCTCGCCATAACCCAGTCCGCCAGAGCCTGTGAAGCTTCGGCGGTAAGGAAGGTATCGACCAGCACAGCATCCCGTTCGCCGTAGATCAGCGTGGACGAGTTGGGCACCCAGGCCAGAGACTCGTACCCTGGCGGCAACTCCCGGTTGAGGCCGGGCCGCTTCGTGATGAACACCGACCATCGCAAGAGAGCGTTTTTATGGTTCATGAGAATTCCTCCGTGAGTTTTTGCTTTACGTTCGGGTTTGTTGCGTATGAGAAGTCCAAGGTAATTGGCTCAAATCGAATCCCTCGCGCCAAGTCACGCGGCACCGGCCAGCCGGACCACATTCACGCCACGCTTGGAGTTCCCCGCTGCAACCCTTTCTGATCTCTAGATTGGGAATTTCTGCACCAGGTCGGCTCTTCTTTAGCGTCAACCCCCTTACTCGTTCACAACGGCGCGGCGGCGACGCCAGTTCACAATCCTATTCGCCGAGTCGCTGTTGGCCTTGCTAAGTGCTTGCCTTACACTAGTCGGCGTGGAGTCTGCGCTTCCAGTCCGACTCACAGATGGGGCAGTGCCTGTTCCCGAGAGCGCAATCATATGCGGACCGTTGATAGCGCTGTCAATGATCGTGATTGAGCCCCGACGCGTGCCTACCGCGGCGGGCGTGAATGTGACGTTGATTGAGCAGCCCGCCCCAACAGCGACGGTCGCGCCGCACCTGTTGGTTAGCGCGAAGTCGTTACCATCAATACCCTCGATTGCGATGCTCGTAATCCCCAGGGGCGCAGTCCCTTCATTTGTCAAGGTTACTGTCGCCGCCGTGCTGCTGGTCCCGACCAACTCGTCGGGGAAATTCAAAGCGGAAGGCGAGAGGGTGACGCTGGCTAGAGCCAGGGGATTCACACCTTGGTCGGCGAAAATAGCCCAGTTGGTAGCCGCAAGTCCAATTCGTTCCGGAATGCACTGAAAAGGTGTATTCAGACACCAATCAGCCGAAGAAAGGGTGTCGCCGCTCGGGGTCCTGGTTACCATCCCCGTCACATCTCCAAAACGGACTGAATCCTGGGCTTCGGACACCTGGCCGATCCGTCTTTGTGCACACGCTTCGAAGGTTGTCATATTGAGTGAACCATAAAGGTAGTCACACGTCTCGGCAATCTGCCCGGTAAATTCCCAAGCGACACCAGTCGATAGGGGCGCAGGCACGAGGTCAAAGCCGTAGAGAGTCTGGGCCCCCGCACCGACAGATAGGGCGAAGTTGTTGGGCAAAGTCACATTCATAACGTATTGCAGGGGAAGGCTCCAATCGAGTTGATTCCCGTATCGTTGCGACCCAGCCATGGCGAGCGTCGCGAACAAGTTCGAGCGAAGGACCTCAAACGTATTGATCACGTCGTTTCGCGGTTGATGCGAGGCGTCCTGGCCCACTCCCGCGGCGCGCTTCCCGGCCAAACTGCCGTTCAGCGATCCCGCATAGAAGCGCCCATTCGCCGAATCGAACATGCTCATAACGTAGTCTCCGGCGAAGTTTGCTCGGTTTGTCCACTCAGTGGCTACGGTAGTGTTACCTAGACCTGTCTCAATCTGAGCGAGGAGGCTGAATGCGGCAAAGATATCTGCGTTGCTCTCGACCGACTTGCCAAGGGTCAGCGGCTTCGGTGACGGAACGCCCTGGTCGGGATATCCCACATAGTACCCGCCGTTGTCGGTGCCTGTCTGATCGAGCAGATTGGCGACAATCCAATTGCCAATTACAATGGCGTCGTTGAGATATTTGACGTTGCCAGATTGCTGATACGCAGCCAACAGAGCCATAATGGCCCAAGCGTTGTCTCCACCCGTTGCACGATCCAAATTCAAGCAGTAACCAGTTGGGAATGAGGAGTTGCAATTAAAGCCCGCCAACCGCACATCGCCTGCCATTCCCGCACCCGGCTGGCGATTTTGGTCGTTAAAGAGTGCGATGTCGCCACTTTCGTATCCACTGTGCAAACCGCATTGCGTAGCGGGATTTCCTGCAAAACAACCGTTCGAGGCTCCGGGTGTCACGGAAATAAATTTCTCATGATTGTCGTGGTACAGCGCGTAGTCGAAGGCATCCGCAATTTCCAGGGCATTTTTGACGTCGCCATTGGCCACCTGACCCCGATGCAACAGTGCGAGAACGGTCAGCGCGGACTCGTAGATAGTCGCTGCGTTGCGGTTGAGCTGATCAGGAGGGATAGGCGAGGTCTGCGCTTCAACTCCAAATGTCTGAGTACTGAGAGGCAAACTCAATGTTTCCTGGCCCTGACTCGAGCGTCCGGGCGTAGGGATGAATTGAATCTTGTCGAGGAGCACGGTCACGCCGTCGGAGGACTCTACGCCGTTAGCTCTCACGCTGAACAATCGGTGCATGTTTGTAATATCAGGTGGACAAGAGACAGTGGAGTCAGGAGGAGAAAACAGCAAGTCGATCGGGATCCGCATCGTTGTCCAGGTTGGACTCAGTTTGACGAAGTCGGTCACGCACCCTCCGATTCCGAATTGCACCACTGCTCCGTTTGGGGACCGAGCATCGAACTGCACCGCGCTAGCGGGGGTGAGATCGTAGCCTTTACTTGGAGGCATTCCGCTAGCCTCCCAGTCCTCGGGCTCCTCAAAGTTCAAACCTGCAAAATCATCGCTAGAAAGTGCGGGGAACGCGATGCTGAACACGGTTCTGCGCGTCGAATCCAGTCGGGTGCCATCGCTGGCGCAACCTGTGGACGAAGTGGCGTCATCGACGCACCGGGTATTGATGCTGATTGTTTTGGGATCAATCGAACCAAACAACCCGGAGGGAAAACCGTGGTTGAACCCGGAGTCTGCGTCCTGATAAACATAAAAGGCTGTCTGATTGGCTGTGACTCTGTCATTGAGTAGCTGGTAGGCCGATGGTGTTGCGCCGGTGACTAACGCGGAGCCTTTGCCCGACAAGCTCACGACCTGCGGACTGTCTTCGGCGTCATCGACGAAGATGAGTGCTGCGTCACGTGCGCCAATCGCCGTCGGCTTGAATTTCAAGGTCACGGTGCAGCCTGCGCCAGCGGCCAACCTTTCACCACAGTCGTTGGTCTGGAGGAAATCGCTACTCGATGGTCCACCAACGATGATCGTCTTGATAGTCAGAGGTTGCACGCCAGCGTTTATTAGCCTTAGGGCCTTTGAGCGGCTGAAGCTTCCAACCGACTGAGCGGCAAAGGTCAAATTCGATAGAGACAACTGGACTCTCGGGTTTCGCGTCGGAGCCGAGCTTTTCAGCGGCGGATGTTCTGCACCAAACGAAAACTGAGATGGCGGTCTAAAGAGCTGCTTTGGGGAAGCGTGCTCTGTTGAAATGGAAATCGACAAGCTCGCTTCGGGAAGGTAGGAAGTACACCAAGTAACGTAGCGGAGAATGAGTATGTCGCCCCTGGCGAAATATCTGATGTTCCACTTGCGGGTATCGCGACGTAGATCTACTTTGGAGTCGGTCAGTCCCATGAACGCCGCTTGCCCCGGGGGATCGGTTTCGGGCTCCAGCTTCTCCAGCGAACAACTCGAGTCGGGGGCTTGGACCGTCAGATCCACATTTTTCCCCTCGCGGTATGGGTCTTCGACGAAAACGGCGGCGAGGAGGAATATTGACTTGACGATGGTCTTGGCTCCAGGCGGGATTGAATTGGGCGCTTCGCCTGAATAAGAGAACATATCCGGCTTCAGATCATTCAGAAGGCTATATTTTTCGGTCCAGTACTCGTAGAGCCTCGGCGCCCAGAACGTCACCGTGCTAGTGACGATGCTAGTGACGATTACGGTTGACACCACAAGACGCGTCTTTGGGGAAGGCAACAAACGGTGCGTCAGCCGCTTGAACCAGTGCATGACGCGGCCAAGAATTGGGCCCCCCATCTTAGCCGCTCGGTGGCTTTTCCCGGTTGCGCCAACCATTTCCCGTACTCCGACCCTATGTCACAAGCATTTCCGTTTCGAACTTCCCCTTCGCGTGAAACGCTAGCCCTCCTGCCCGGTCGTGTCAACCGCAATTCCCGTCAATTCCCGTTGGCCCCACCGGCGTGATAGAGCGTCTCGTTTTGCCCGTTCTACGGAGCCGGTTTGCTGGTTTTCCCCAGTCCACCCCCAGCCGCCGACACATCCCCGCTGGATGGCTTCCACGCCTTCCTTCCTGTCCTGATTCGCTAACCGTCCGGTAGGGGCAACGCCGTGAAGACACTTAAACCAGGCCGAAGGCCGCGGCATCAGCTCACCTGCTCGCCGCTCCGTTTCTGGACATGACAGTTAGCACATTTTCCTTCGCGTTCACTCGCTCGACACATTCAACCTGCACAAGGGCAAGCACAATCTCACAATCCACTGAGAATCATTTCTCAGTCTGCATAACTCAGTGAACTAGCTCGTGCTCGGCCAGTATCGCGACACGAGTGTACGACTTCCTTGACGTTTCTCCTGCTAAATCATTCTCAAGAATGGGCTTAATCATTAGGAGGGGCTGGGCGCCTTAGTCTTTTGTGTGCTTTGCGATGGATGGTAAAGAGAGTGCTTTCTTCTTGGTCGTCGGAAGCGATAAAGGATCGACAACTCAGAATCCTCGCTCTCGGCCTACAAGGAGTTCGACCGTGCCGCATGAACACTTCACCATATCGTTGGAATCAGCACAAGCGAAGCGTGTGCCTCTTTTGTGGGTCTCTTGGTTGATCGCTCTATTGCCTGTCCTCTTCGCGACGGGATGTAGTGGGCGTGCGCCCTCGCCTATTCCACCATCTTCGGTGACAGTATCAGTTACACCCTCAAGCCCAAACGTCTTGCTTGGGAATTCGCAACAATTCAGTGCAACGGTGACTGGCACTTCGGACACCAGCGTGGCCTGGACCGTCAACGGAGTCGCCGGCGGCAATTCTATGGTCGGGACGATCAGCAGCGCTGGACTCTATAGCGCCCCGAAAGATCTTCCGGCACTTTCAAATGTGAGTGTGGCCGCTACTAGCCAAGCAGATCCAACAAAGCAAGGGAACGCTACAGTGACAATCACGAGTGATGTCTCGCTAAGTATCAACGCTTCGCCCGCCAGGGGATTGGTCGAAACAAGCGGTCAGCTTCAGCTCAGTGTCACGGTGAGCAGCATGGGCATGCCAGACAAAAACATATCGTGGGCGGTAAAGGGCATTCAGAATGGAGACTCAGCTTTCGGCACAATCGGCACAACGACGCTCGACACCGCTATCTATACTGCGCCTGATACGACACCCTCACCAGCAAGCATCACGATTAAAGCTGTGAGCGCTGCCGACCCAAGCAAGTTCGCCAGCTTGAATGTCACGATCGCAACTCCGATTCCAAGTGTACTCGTAGCCGGCGGGGGGACGAGTTTCAATCCCGGGAATTGGACTAACACGGCTGAAGTGTTCGACAAGACAACACAGACCTGGATTCCAACGCAAAACGTCATTCCGAACGCTCCTCCGAGCAAAGCCGGAGGATTGTGCGCACCGAATGCTGCCTTGTTGGGCAACGGCAAGGTGTTGCTGGCTGGAGGTGGATGCAGCGACGCTGGAATTACGACCAATGCCGCCAGCCTTTTTGATCCAACTGCCAACCAGTGGACAACTACCGCCTCGATGGCTTTCGGACGGGATCAATTTGGAATGATTACACTCAGCGACGGCGATGCAATGGCTGTTGCTGGCTGCGCAGGAGGTTGCGAAGGACCAAATGCCCAGGACCAGTTTTTCGGCACGGTATCGAGATCAACTGAGATTTACGATGCTTCCACCGCCAACTGGGGGACTGTGGCGTCTTTAAACACAGTGCATGGCAACTTCGGGCTGAATAACCAATTACAAGGAGCGGTACGGTTGCGAGATGGACGGGTACTGGCTTGCGGTGGCAGCGATGCCAACATCACAGTGATAGCCACTTGCGAGTTCTACGATCCAGCTGCAAATTCTTGGAGCGTAACCGGTGCGCTGCAGCAGGCGTGCGAAGGTCAAACTTGCCCGTTGGTGCTTCTGCCCAACGGCAACGTGTTGACGATTACGAATGACGGCCTGGAGTCCATCGTGTTTGACCCGGGACAAGGGATCTGGAAATCGAGCGGCTCTTTGGTGACCAAGCAGGTCGGAGGCACCTTGACGCTACTCGGCAACGGGCTGGTCTTGCTCACAGGTGGTTCGTCCGATGGATCTGGAGCGAATCCGATCAGCTCTGCCGAGCTGTATGACCCTGCGACCGGCGTCTGGAGATTGACCGCCTCAATGAGCACAACCCGTCGCTGGCACGTGACGCTACTGCTCTCGGACTGTCAGGTGCTAGTTGCAGGTGGTCAAGGGACTGCTTCAGCCATCTTGGCTTCAGCGGAAATCTACGACCCAGCAACCGAAACAAGGGTTTTGACTGCGCCCATGTCTCAGCCACGCCTCGCTCCTGTCGTCATTGGTCTGTGATTGCACATGGCGCTCGGCAGCTCCGATTGGTGACCTATGAAATCTTGCAGAGCATCAGCGGCCAGCCTCCATCGCCTGTTAGCCAACCAGGCTGCAGGTTCGAATTCTTCTCGGCGAGACAACCTCTTATTGCTGAACAAAGCTGAGTCTCCCAGGAACATTTGGGGCGTGAACCGTGAGCTTCCTTCCTAGAACTTTTGCTTCGGGCCTATCGCGACGGGAAATTGATAGGTATGTACTTCAGGAGGAGGCCAAGAGAGGCTGGCAGTGGTATGCAGATGTTGATTTACGCCCGTGGCACTCGTTGGTTGGCACGTGGCGGTCGAACGCACCATATCGCAGCGAGTCAGGATGCGATTTGTTCGTCCGCATCGTGAAGGCCTCGATGTTCTATCCAACGGCCGCCCTAGTGGTCTTCCTAGTTGGATTCTCTGCACTCCTGGTATTTGCTTCGTACCTCATTCTCGAGAACTGCCGGAGGTTTCTTAAGGGCAACGTAAGGCTTTTCACGGAGCGTAAAGGGCGGCAAAGAAACTAAGACCGCATCCTCACCGACTCCAAGAAAGCCAGTGAGTCCCACCGCATAACCTCTTTGTGTTAGGAACTAGTGTCGTGATAATCTCGCAAAAACCCTCTGATAGTCTGCCGGGGTGATTCATGGCAAAGCTGCGCAATATTGTCGTAAACGCTAGCAGCCTAACGAAGGTTCTTCAGAACCACGAGGCCGTTTCTCAAAAACATGTTCAAGAGGCCACAAGCGATCCCGTGGAGCAGGCTCGCCTCGTTGCGGGTCTGAATAATGCGTTGCTGGAGATTGTCGATCACGAGGAAACGCCTGATGTACTCTGTTCGCCGCCGAGCGAACTCTCCTCACAGTTGCAAACATTTCTGGCGCAGGAAGCTGCCGAGAAAGACAAGCCGATCTCCAGAGAGCTTCCGGGCGGCGCGGTGGAAGCCAAGTTCGATTCCGAAGACTCGCTCGGATGTGCGAAGAGTTTCTTTACGTGGGTCGGCCACAACAAATATGCCAAGAGGGTCACTCCTCCACCAGATCCTCAAAGCGTTCCCGAGGACGCGCGAATAGCTCTGTTTGCCGACTGGGGTACGGGGCTCTACGGTCGACCCTGCGACAGAATGAGCGCAGTATAGGGTCCAATTCCGATATTCCCACTAAAGGGCATTCCATCTTTCCCGGGCTGGCTCCCGGTAGTGTCGTAAGCCGGCTGGTTACTGAAATCGGGGCTGTAACCGTTCCAATCGCTATTGAACCTGACTTTCCAGAAACCGTCCCGCGGAAACCCGATCGTATACGAGCCGTACGATTGGTTCGCCAAGTTGGCCACCACCACGACGTCGTCGCCCGGCCCTCCGCGGTCCCACCGGTGGAACGCAATCACTTTGGCAGCATCGTTTACATGGAACACATTCAGCGACTGCCCTTTCAGTCCTGCGGTGTTATTGAGCCAATTCCGCCGCAACCGGATTAGGTCGCGATACATTGTCAGGATGCCGCTAAACGTTTGTTGTTTGGTCCAATCCAGCGCCTTCGTGTCGCTGAAATAGCCGTTCTCGAGGAATTCTTGCCCCTGGAAGATCATGGGAATCCCCGGAGCCGTGAAGACGAACGCAGCGCCCAGTGTCGAACGTTTCTTCGAATAGTAGCTGCCCGCATTGCCGGGCCAGACCTCTTCGGGGACACGTGAGTGCCCATTCGCGTCCTCATCGTGTGATTCGGTGTAGATAACGCGCTCAAACGCATCGCCGTTGTAGACGTGGCTGACCGCGTCGCGAACCGCGTATATATTTCGAGCCGAATCGTCCGCGGGGATAATCGAGGAGCGTAGGGCGTGAACGAACTGAGCCTCCCATTGCGCATCGAAGCCCGCGCCACCGACGCCAGTGCCCTTCGTTAGCCATTCATTGCCCTGCATATCCTCCGCGATGCTTATCTTCCACGGTTGGCTCTGCAGGATTTCGTCATTAATCGCTTGCATGAGCGACCATCCGTCCGTCAAGTCGTTGCCTGGATCGTCATTGTTGCCGTAGACGTTGCGTATCCAGCCGGTCGCATCCCAGCGCAGGCCGTCTGCGTATCGCTGTTGCAGCCAGCGGCGCGCGTTGTCGAGAATGTAGTGCCGTACTTCGGGCCGACCGTAGTCAAATCGTGTCTCACCCCACGGAGTCGTGCTCCTCCAGTCGTTGTAAAAGTAGATTCCACCTTTGCCGTTCTGGCTCCACCCGTCGAACTGCCACATATCACCCGCAGGGTAGCCCAAGTGGTTATAAACAACGTCCATGATCACAGCGATCCCACGCTTGTGTGCTTCCTGCACGAATGCACGGAACCCGTCTGGTCCGCCATATTGTTCCTCGATTGCGAAGATGTAAGCTGGATTGTATCCCCATGAAGTATCACTCTCGAATTCTCCGGCGGCCATGATTTCGATCGCATTAATCCCGAGGTCCTTCAGGTAATCGAGCTTGGTCGCAGCCGAATTGAAAGTGCCACCTGGTCGTGGCAAGGTCTTATCGAGCACAAATGTGCCGATGTGTAATTCGTAGATCAGCATTTCATTCCAAGCGGGGGTCGTGTAGGAAGTGTCGGCATATTGCGTATCGCTCGGAGCAATCAGGCTCGGACCGCCACGCGTCTTGAATGCGCGGCTGTAAGGATCGACATGCGTGAGCGCCGATCCTGACGCTGCGTTCGTGATCAAGTAGTTGTATTCTTGCCCGAGCATCGCGCCGGCCACGTCGGCACTCCAGTAGTCGTTCCCTTCGGAGAACAAATGCGAGCCAGACTTCCAGTTGTTGAAGTCTCCCTGTACTTGGACGTCGGAAGCGAACGGCGCCCACACGCGGAATGTTACTCCGCCATCATACGGAGTCGCCCCCATAAAAGGTCGCATAGAAGGTGCCATTTGAATACTCCTCAGCGGACGAGAAGCTGTCACTGCCAGTCTAGGATGGAATAGAGCCGCGTGGTTACACAACTCTGAATCCGGTAGGTTCTACAGATTTGTCCTCTCTACAACAAAATGTGAAACGTTAAGGCGCCTCCCTTCACTACTGGAAAGGAGGGGCGGCAAGGAATGTTTTGATGACTGGGGAACCGACCTTGCTGATTTTCTATTTTACACCCGTAGAAACGAGCTAAACGCCGCGCACTTCTTGGTTAGACCGGAACAGATTTTCCGTCGAAGGAACGTAACAAGGCGTATAATACCTAGCCGCAGTCCCGCTTACCTCATGGAGGTCCTATGAAGCCCACAAACGCCAAAAAGTCCTCACAAATGATGGCCATTCCCGGCAGCAATCGGCCTGCAGTGCCACAAGCCAAGCTGATAAAGAAATCCGACCCCGGAAGCCGAATCAAGGTGAGCATCTACGCGCGTCAAAATCCGACTGCGCCCGGCAAAAACTTGTCGCTGCCCGATGAGTTGAGCACCAAGCTTCCTGCCGAGCGGCATTATCTGAGCGAGGAGGAGTTTAACTCCACCTTCGGAGCTGATCCGAAGGACCTCGATAAGATCGCCACCTGGGCCAAGACTAGCAAGCTGAAAGTGCTGGACCGCAGCGTAGCCAAACGTCGCGTGCTCGTGGAGGGCACGATTGGAGATATCAGTAAGGCTTTCGGCGTGCAGCTCAATGAATACGAACACCCGCAGAATGGCCGTTTCCGAGGGCGCGAAGGTCAGATTCATGTACCCGCCGATTTGTTTGGCATAGTGCAAGGCGTTTTCGGACTCGATACGCGTCTCGTCGGCCGCCCTCGCTTCCGGCGGGGCAACGTTCAGCCTGTGGACTTTGAGACGCTACTGTCCAACATCATCGGAAAAGCCCGCGCCGCAGGTGTGGCTCCCCCTGCCAGTCCGTTCCCTGGCACATTCTTTCCGAAAGACTTGGCGCAGTTGTACGCTTATCCGAACACGTTCACCGGATCCGGCCAGAACGTCGCCATCTTCGCCTTCAACGGCACCACACCTGATCCCCGCGGCGGCTATAAGTTATCATCGCTCAAGAACTACTTCGAGAAGCTTCTTGGAGGGAAGACTCCCACAATCAAGGATGTGGTCGTGCAGGGGCCGGGCAATGACCCTGGCCCGGACACACGCGCCTCTTCCAGTCGTGGAGATGCGACTGGTGAAGTCATGCTGGACGTGTGCGTCGTCGGCTCGGTGGCCCCGGACGCGAACATCTTTATGTACTTTACCGAATTTACGAGCCAAGGTTGGGTAGACGCTTTGCATGAGGCGATTACAGACAACAATCAAATCTCGGTGATCTCGATCAGCTACGGGAATCCAGAAGACGATCCGCAGGGCGCATGGACATCCATGGGCGTCCAGCTGGTGAACCAGGCTTTTCAAGCGGCCGGCGCTAAAGGTATCACGATTTGCTGCGCCTCGGGTGACGATGGCTCAAGCGACCAGGTAACGAGCGGTGCACATGTCGATTTTCCGGCCTCCAGCCCGTTCGTGCTGGGAGTGGGCGGAACGAAACTGGTGGCCTCAAACAGCACACCTCCGGCGATTGCGTCCGAGACAGTCTGGAACGAAGTTCTTCACAACGAAGGAGCAACGGGCGGCGGCGTCAGTGCCGTGTTCACCAAGCCGGCGTATCAGAACTCCGTGAGCGTGCCGCCCTCGGCCAATCCTCCTCATAAAATTGGACGGGGCGTGCCCGATGTCGCCGCGGTGGCCGACCCGGTAACCGGCGTCGTGGTCATGCGCATCGATGGCAAGCATTTGGAATCCATCGGTGGCACCAGCGCCGCGGCGCCACTCTGGGCAGCTTTGATCACGCGCCTCAACGAGGGACTCAAAGCCCGCTGTGGCTTTTTGAATCCTCTCCTTTATGGAAGCTTCTCCAGCGGTGTCTTGCGGGATATCACCACTGGCAACAACGGTGCCTATGTGGCTGGTCCAGGATGGGATCCGTGTACAGGCCTAGGCAGCCCGAATGGAGATCAGTTATTCCACGCTCTGTCCGGTGCGGGAGCCCAAGTCAGGGCGGCGGGGGGCTGATAGCACCGATTCTGTGAAGATTCGGCCTTTCGTCCGAAAGGCAACTAGGCATGGCAGGTTCGGTTCCTGATGGAAAATCCGCCTTTTGATTCTGGACTTGCACGTCGGCACCGTGAAGGTCAGCTTGGCCAGCGACGGTGCGCGCATTTCGATTTGCTCTTTTCGTGAATCCTTCGTGTCCGTTGTGCAGGTGACGAGTCGTCACAGGGCGATCCGACCACCGCAGTGCTCTGGGACCAGTGACACACGCCCCTGGTCATCGCCAGTGAAAAAAGGAGGCTCAACAGATGGGCGAGCCCGTAGATGAGCTGCTGAAGCAGAGACAAGCCCAGTGCTTTGTAAAGCGCAGAGCTTTCGAAATGTGGCTCCACTTGCTCACACCACTGAGATGGTTTGCTGTGAGTGCAGGAACGCTTCTTCCGCTAGTCGCTGGGGCAAAGATTCTCGGCACTCCCGCGCTGCTGGGTAGTCGATATGAATTGGTGAGCAGCTTTTGTGCGCTTGCTGCTTCAGCCATAACTGGACTGCATGCTGCACTCAAATGTGAAGATCACCAATCCGAGTGTCGACGAATGATTCAAGAGTATTTGAGTCTGGAGGCCGCCTATCAAGCGGCTAGGGCACTTCCGGACCCGCAGCCTGAAGAAAAGCTACGAGACCTTGAGGCAAGGTACGAAGCCGCATTAGACGGTGCACGGGCAGCCGCGCCGACTCGATTCCAACGCCGCGCTGAACGGGAGCTGAGACGTTCGAACTTGGCCGTAACCTGAACAACTAGGAGCACGAAGTAGTCGAGAAATTGACGAGGCAATGTCCAAAAACTGATATCTCCGCCTGCCCTGTGACGGGACTACTGCCGAGATCGAACATCGGTGGGATCGGCGGGAGCAGGCGTTCCGTCCGAGTATCTCGACGCTGGAATAACGAACGTGGTGATCACTCGTGGTGTGCGACTGCATAAAGCAGTGAGGCGGCTACTTCCAAATTTCTGCGCAACTCATCGGCCCGCACCTTGTCGAAGGTGCCCGCCGGGGAATGATGATAATGAAAGTAACGCCGTGCGTCCTGCAGAGGCGAAATCCCGGCGACGCTGTGGTAGCCAAAGATGAAAGATTCTTGAGAAGCCACGAGGCAACGACGAGGCGGCGGAATACCTCACCGAGCTCTCCGGCAGCACGTTCCAGTTCGTGACGTCGCTCGCCGTTATCCGTTCGGATACGCGGAAAATGTTGTCGACCGTCGAGACCTCTGTGATCAGTTTTCGGCGACTGATAGAGCGCGCAAACCGCGATTACGTCAGTAGGTATCCAGTGGTGAGGTTTGCGGGCGCTTTCGAAGGAGACGGCGTTCTCCGCTTCGCCGACTCCGTCTCGGGCGGCTACAATTTTATAACCGTGATGCCGGTGAGCCGGCTGGCTGTTTTCCTCAGAGAGATGGGTGTCGAAGTTTAGTCCGATTCGGCGGAACGTTCCCGACACTCATCGGCTGATCGGCCATCGTCTACGGTGTATAAGATGACCAAAGATTTCAATGTCGGATAAAATAAAACTTCTGAAGCGCGTTTATGATCGGTTCAACGCTCGCGATATGGAGAGTGTGCTCGCGGCCATGCACGAAGACGTCATGTGGGCAAATGGAATGGAAGGCGGCCACGTCCACGGACGCGAGGGAGTGCGCAAGTATTGGAAACGCCAGTGGGCGATGATCGATCCACGCGTCGAGCCGATCGAGTTCTCCAGCGGCACCGAAGGGTAAGTCGTTGTAGAAGTCCATCAGGTCGCCCGCGATTTCGACGGCAACGTTCTCGCGGATAAAATGGTCGGTCACGTGTTTCGAATCGAAAATTGATTAATCAAGGGCTTCGACATCCGCGGCCAGTGAGGCCTGACTCCGTTGCATTCCGGCTCGGGAGGCATCGCCGGCGCGACCGTCCCCGTAAGTTAGAGGCATTGGCAAATGGCCAGTCAAACGAGTACCACTTGATCCGCCGGCCAACATTAATCATGGCTTTCCGTAGCACCTGACTAAATCACTGCACAACGTTGTCTCGCTTATCTGAAGCTGGCCCCGTTCCTCAGATGCAATAGTCTTAGGCATTGCAGCTGTATTGTCGTAGAGAGTCCACGAATCGGCCAGCGACCGATAGTGAACAAGGAAGTTTCGAATGGATCGGTCGAAACGACGCGCACATCAACTGCAGGCACATTCATGGCCTCCTAACGAGACCCGCCCCTGATTCTCAAAAGCGCGAGTTCAACACTTGGCACCCACAGATAGAAAAAGTGCACTTCATACCCGCGTCTCTTGAGGCGACGAATCAAGCTCAGGTACTCCGACCCGAAAGAGTGGTCTCGAAGCCGAAGCTCTCGCCGCGCTTTGCATAGAGATCGATCTCTTCCAGCATCAGCCGCCCGGCACGGAAGGCAACAGCTTCCGGGGAGAATGGGGACACACCATGTGCAATCAAATCAGCGTTGATGAAGTTCCTGCAGTCGGCGTAATTCGGCAAGAATTCCCTCGCGAACGTCGTCTTACGTGCGCCATTCGGTCCCGCAATAATGTAAACCCTCGAACTCATCATAGCCCCCACGAGGTGGCCTCCAATCATACAGGAGCCGCAATCACTAGCTTGGAGACCCTTACCGCGGAGGGGCAACAGAAACCAGCGAGGCACCTATGACCTTACCGGCTCAAACGCCTAGCTCTACGAGCATCCGCTTATGTTCCCGCAGTTGACGCACTTGTAGCAGCGTCCGTTGGGCACGGGCGAACAGGTCCCGTTGTTCAGGTGCCTCGGCGCTAGCAGGTTTTTTCTCTTCTCTTTCACTTTGCGCCGGGGACGTGCCAGATGGCGGCGCTAAGTTGGCTGAATTTCGTGCTTGCATCTGTTCCTCCGCACCGATCAGGTCTGATCTCAGAGGCTCGCACCAGCGACCCCGATGGCGGAGACCGGAGTGGCCAGGTAATGCGTATGCGAGCATCCGACACAACTCACACCCTTAGTTGCGGCCACAACCGCTGTAGCAAAAACCGCCGGGATTCCAAGCATTTCGCCGCCGCGTGACCAAAACTCGGGCGTGACCGATCGCCCCGCCGAGTCACCCCCTGTACGTAAGAGGTCCAGATCAACGAGGCCATTTACCCCACGAAAGAGAACTCTGTTCTCCAGTAGAGGCCGTCTGTTATTTTCGACATTTCCCGGCTCATGCTTCGTGATGAGTAATTGGCAGGTTCGACCGGTTCGAAATAACTCGATTCGCACAAGGATTGCAGCTACTACCACAGCGTGAACTCCGTTCACTCCGATGGCATCGATGGGATGGAGATAAGGTAATGGCTCACCCTCAGGCCCACAGAACGTAACGTAGCGGCCGATCTCCTTCACTGCGCCGCCTGATTCGATCCCTCGCACCGCATAGCGATTGGCCATATGCTGGTGTGCGAGGCTCACCTGGGATTGCGCAAAAATGCCTACCTCATTTAAACGTCGTAGCACTCGCCTCGACAGTGTGAGCCCTCGTCGCGCCAAAGAATCTTGCTTGTCAGGCATGTGCCACCTCCTCACGCGGATTGCCGAACGGGGATAGGACAACCTACCGCTCGGCGAATCATTTCTTTGCGACAACCTGCCCAGCACAGGTACTTTCGCGGGTCTTCAATGGAGATCGCCAAGTTGTCGCCACTTCGATCCTGACCGCCCTGGGCACACGACGGACATTGCGTAACGTAGTTCCTGCCAACCTTTCGAACTCTGCCCACATGGTCGAGTATCCGAAACTCGTGACCGGATGCATGAACGAACGGAACAGATTGGTCTGTCGAGGGGCGTTTCCTATCAAACTCAGGTGGTATGGTTTTACCCGCAATGAAGGTCCGTAGCTGTTCTTCGCTCACTTTGCGAAGGCGGTTCAGATACGCGATCTGTTCTTCCAGGTCGTAATCCGCCCCGTAGAACCAATAACGCCGGTTTGCTCCCCGGTGTATTCCGAGCGGTCCACGCATCGCGTTCCCAAATTCTCCCTCTCGCAACTCATCGTGCTTCGGGAAGATTTCGATGCCTTCCTCCAAGCCAGCGCCTCTGATTCGCACTCCGAGTTTCAACGCTAAGTTGTAGATGTAAATCCGGCACTCCCGGGCCAAGGCAGGTTTCTGCATGAAAATCCACAGATGCCCACCCCTCTTGCTCATCTCCAAGGCGGCCTCCACCTTGTCCTGCTGTAGGAAGTACTGCAGCTTAAGCAGGTCTTCCATCGCCCAGGCATAATCGGCATCAATCGCGACCCACTTCGATCGTTGCGTCGAGGGGTTGATCGCGTATAACCCGATGGTGAGTTCGCCTTCGAGGTGACAGCGGATCGTGGCCGCGGTAAGGCTCAACCCGTTGCCCGTCCCCTTTGCCTTCGGTAGAAAGTAGTAGTGACGCCCGCTCTCGGAATGAGGCCGCAAGGATTGAACGGTATAAGCCCCGCGATTTACAAAAAGGCGGCTGTATTCCAGCACGACCTTGGGAATAGCTTTAATTGCATTGTCCACGGCTTCTCCTTTCCGCGCAGTCCCGCCCACACGGAGTCGCGCTCTACGTAAACCCAAAACTCTGCACTGTCAAATTAGTGGGTCAGCTGACCAAGTCCTGACTCTGGTGAGGATTACGGCGGTCTGTACGGGGCGGGCGAAGGGCTTGTTCTGTCTTAGGCGGGCTTCTTCAAGGGCGTTTAGGCAACTCGATTGCTTCGCTGTGGTCGAAGACCCGGCTGAACCACCCATCGATTCTTGCCCGGAAGCAGGTGGGGACTTTCTACGAGATCTAGGAATCGACAGTCACGGACCAGTCTTTCAAAGTCGCTGACCGTGTAGCCGCCGAATTTCTCGTCTTCAAAATCTAACCAGAACCAAACCCTTGAATGACGGTCGTAGATGTAGAAGGCGCCAGATTCGGGGTCCCCCGGAACGACAAGGAACACGAACAGAGCCTTTGGGAGCTGGATCCATTTCTCGATCTTGGGGTGCTCAGTCACATCGAGCAACCTAGCGACTGCTTCTTCGACGGAGCCACTCACTTCCTCCGGCGCATGCCGTAGATCGACGACTGAGACCACGTTCACCTCTCCGAACATAGACTTCCTCCTTTCAACTTTCAGCTAATGAACTTCTGCAGCAAGACCCTGCATCCTAGACAGGTTTCAAGACTGCCGGGTCAATACCGGGCGAATGGTCCGACAATGATGCTGCGTCGGGCCCCCGCTCGGATTTCGCTCGACCCGTACGTGCCCTCAGAATGGATCGCTCGTTTCGCTCGACCCCGTGTTCATCCGGGAGTAACGTGCAGAGCGTAGGATTGATGCGGTGCCGACCGCAAAGCTGAACGAAGTGATTGGGCACGATATTTCGTACAGCCACAGCCGAATAGCGCGGAAGCCACTCCTTGAGCGCGCGATGGGGCTGGTCTATAGACCGCCCTCACCCGTGATCAGTATCACTGCTTCCGTTCGTTCATTGTGGCAATCGGCCTTCACATCGTAAGCTTTGGGTTTTTTTGTTCTGGCCGATGATCTCCGCTGTCGGCGCTGACATGATTTTGAGAGTCGGAGTAGGGATCATGATTGCTCACAACCCCCTCCACGGATCCGGACGAGCGGAGCTACCGCATCCGGCTCTTGCCTTAGGTAATGACGCCCATGCGGCGCAGGGGATAGGGATGACAGACCGTAGGCACAGGCAGCCAGCGATTGATGAGGCGCCGCATGCGATCCCAAAGGACGCGGCCATTCTGGCTGCGCCGCGACAGCGCGCGATGCCAGAGTCGCCCGACCTGGAACCGAAAGATCCACAGCGACGGTTTATTCATGGGCACTCCGTAATACCGGAGATGCCCACGCACCACCGCTTGCAACCACTTGCCCTGTTCGGGGATGGGTTCGTGCATGCGCCGCTGAAGTTCGGCTTTCACCTCGTTCAGTTTCGCCTGCAGTCTTTTGCGGATCGTTTGCCGCAGCACCGTGTACATTCCGTTGCTCCTCTTCTTCACGCAGATATGCGTGAAGCCGAGAAAGTTGAATGTCTCGGGCTTCCCTTCTCCACGCCGCTTCCGGTTCTCGATCGCGAACGGACCGAACTCCAAAAGCCGCGTTTTCTCGGGATGCAGTTCCAGGTTGAACTTCCTCATTCTTTCGGTGAGTTCCGCATCCGATTTCACCTGGAAGCCAAGCACGATGTCGTCCGCGAATCGCACGACGATCACGTCGCCGTGCGCCCGCTTTCGACGCCACGCTTGAACCCACAGGTCGAACACGTAGTGCAAGTAGACGTTAGCCAGCAGGGGCGAGGCACTTCCGCCCTGGGGCGTTCCTTCTTCCACTCGTATCCGTTTCCCATCCTCCAGCACGCCGGCGTTCAACCATTTCTGGATCAACCGCACGACGCCATCGGGTTGGCGATCGGCGTCGGCCTTTGGTATATACACCCTACGCACCGGCTTCGCTCGGTACGCTCCTCGCTTCAGCTTTTCGGAAAGATCCTGGAGGTTCCTCTCCAGTTCCTCCCCGTAGTGCCGCCACGTCTCCCCGTCCACGCCCGGCGCAGCTTCCTTCTTCAAACAGAAGTAAGCCATGCGCAGTGTTTCCAGGTTGTA
>Ga0307478_10000495_pt1 | contig 40204 bp, 41 predicted proteins | sample atmos_gasesECM4C_2_FD_203713 | JGI IMG/M metagenome (GOLD analysis project Ga0307478, IMG submission 203713) | Hardwood forest soil microbial communities from Morgan-Monroe State Forest, Indiana, United States - atmos_gasesECM4C_05 | ecosystem: Environmental > Terrestrial > Soil > Temperate...
CTCGGCGAAGGCTCTGCATGGTTTGACACCAACATCGTCGATGGCGCAGTCAACGCCGCCGGATGGTTGACGCGCCTTACTGCGACCATTTCCAGTTGGTGGGATAAGTGGATCATCGACGGCATCGGCGTAAACGGCCCCGCGATCCTGGCGCGCGTCTTGTCGTATCCCGCGCGCATGTTCGAATGGGGTTTGGTGCAATGGTACGCGCTGGTAATGACCGCTGGATTGGTGGGGTTCGTGTTTTATTACGTGTATCACTGAAAGCGGCTTCTAGCTGCTAGCTTCTAGCGCAATGCCGTATGGAGCTAGAAGCCAGGAGCTAGAAGCTAGAAGCTGACCTTCATGCAAAACCACATACTCTCGATCATCCTCTTCACGCCGCTCATAGGCGCGCTCGTTCTCCTGTTTGTACCCAAGGAGAACAAAGACGCGATTCGCTGGATTGCGAACTTTTTCGCGCTCGGCGGCTTTCTAATCTCGCTGCCGCTCGTTCCAATGTTCTGGGCGCAGCGGTTTATGCCCGGGTTCAAATTCATTGAAGGCACGCCCAACAATTGGATTCCCTCCATTGGCGCGGGCTACGTGATCGGCATCGATGGCATTTCCTTTCTGCTCATCATGCTCACCACGCTGCTGGGCTGGATCTCGATTCTCTCTTCCTGGACCGCCATCGAAAATCGCGTCAAAGAATATTATGTCTGGTTTCTGATTCTTCAGACCGGCATGCTCGGCGTCTTCATGGCGCTCGACTTCTTCCTTTTCTTCGTCTTCTGGGAAGCGATGCTGGTGCCGATGTATTTGCTGATCGGCATCTGGGGCGGCCCGCGCAAACTCTACGCGGCGATTAAGTTCTTCCTATATACCTTGGCTGGATCAGTATTGATGCTGCTTGGCATCCTGTTTCTCTATTTCCATCACCACGGCGTGACTCAGGTTTATACCTTCAGCCTCACCGCTCTCTACGAAACCGCCCCGAAGATTTATTCCGATCCGGCGTATGGTCCTGGCATCGCCACGCTGCTGTTCTTTGCATTCTTCTTCGCATTCGCCATAAAAGTCCCGATGTTCCCCTTCCACACCTGGCTGCCAGACGCTCACGTCGAAGCGCCGACAGCCGGCTCGGTCATTCTGGCGGGTGTCCTACTGAAGATGGGAACCTACGGCTTCATCCGCTTTTCACTGCCATTTTTCCCAGACGTGCTGACGCACACGAAAGTTCGCGGCTGGATGATCGCGCTTTCGCTCATCGCCATCATCTACGGCGCACTCGTCTCGCTGATGCAGAAGGACATGAAGAAGCTGGTCGCCTACTCGTCGGTGAGCCACCTTGGCTTCTGCACGCTGGGAATCTTTGCCCTCAATTCCGCGGGCCTGAGCGGATCGGTCTTGCAGCAAATTAATCACGGCATCTCAACCGGCGCGCTTTTCTTGATCGTTGGCATTCTCTACGAACGCCGGCACACCCGTGAGATTTCGGAATACGGCGGGATCTCAAACGTAATGCCCGTATACGCGACCATCACCATGATCATGTTCCTGTCTTCGATGGGATTGCCGCTGCTCAACGGTTTCGTTGGCGAGTTCACCATTCTGCAAGGCACGTTCATGGAGAACTGGCGCTGGGGCGCGTGGGCTGTCCCGGGAGTCGTTCTCGCGGCGGCGTACTTGCTATGGCTCTACCAACGCGTTTTCTTCGGCACCGTGACTAACCCGAAGAATGAAAAACTGCACGACTTAACGCCGCGTGAAGTGCTCACGTTCGTCCCGCTTCTCATCGTGGCCTTCTGGATCGGCCTTTATCCTAAGCCATTTTTCCAGATTCTTGAGCAGCCTGTGAATCAGATCGTGCAGAACGTGCACAACCCGCAGGCAGGAGCTGCGGTGAATGCAACGCTTCGACCGGTGGGTGTTGGCAAGGGCATGGCTGCAGCCGTGCCAACCATAGCGGACAAGAGTGCGGCTTTTGGGCCTTCGGCGATGCAGTCTGCTTCGCCCGTAGGTTACGAAATAGCCGCCAATCCGCGCGCCGTCGCGCAATCCGCGAAAGGGAAGAACTAGTGGGCGTGCTTTCTCAATTCAACTTGAACGACTACTTGTTCGCTCTTCCCATCACCCTTCTCACGTTATTTGCAATCGGCATCCTGCTCATCGACCTAATGATTCCGCCCGAGAGCAAGTGGATCAATGCCGTCACGGCTCTGATCGGCGTTCTCTTTGCAGCGGCAGGCGTGACGAAAATCGAGATCTGGATGACCGCGATTCGCATGCCAGCCGGAAGTGGCTGGCCCGGCTTCATGGGCACAATGTTCGTCGACCGCTTCGCGATTTATTTTTTCTACCTGTTCCTCGCGGCCACTGGCGTGTCGATCCTCATGTCGATGCGTTACATGCAGACCGAGCATGAGAACCACGGCGAGTATTACGCTCTGATGCTGCTTTCGGTCGTCGGCATGATGTGCATGGCTTCAGGGTACGATGTCGTTCTTATTTTCATCGGCCTGGAATTGATGGCGATCTCGACCTACGTCCTCGTCGGATTCCTGCGTCGCGACCGCCGCTCCAACGAAGCTGCTCTGAAGTATTTGTTGCTCGGCGCATTTTCCTCCGGCATTTTTGCTTATGGTCTGTCGCTTTTCTACGGTCTCACCGGATCGACAAACCTTCGCGAGATCGAGGGCGGGCTCATGCGGTTGCTTTCCCGCGACCCGCATAATCCGGTCGCGATCGTTGCATTGCTCACAACGATTACCGGGTTGTTGTTCAAAGTCGCTGCGATTCCTTTTCATCAATGGGCGCCGGATGCCTACGAAGGCGCGCCGACATGCGTCACCGGATTCATGTCCGTAGCGGTCAAGGCCGCTGGCTGGGCGATGCTCCTGCGCATCCTCCTTTGGGGACTTATGCCCATGCGCTCCACCTGGGTTCCACTGCTGGTTTTTGTTTCCATCGCCACTATGACCGGCGCAAACTTCGCCGCCCTTACTCAGACCAACACCAAGCGCCTGCTCGCGTACTCTTCCATCGCTCACGTCGGTTACATGCTGCTCGGCCTCATCGCAGGCACGGTGGGCGCACTCAGCGCTGACGGTATCAAGGGCATTCTGATCTATCTTCTTGTCTACACCTTCATGAATCTCGGCGCCTTCGGCGTGATCACTTCGCTGCGCCATCGCAAAGTGATCGGTGACGAACTCGACGACCTCAACGGCCTTTATTCTCGCGCTCCCGTCGAAGCCGTGCTCATGTTGATCTTTCTGCTTTCGCTCGCAGGGATTCCGCCGCTCGCCGGCTTTTGGGGAAAATATTTCATTTTCCTCAGCCTCGTCGAAACCGGACACTATGCGCTCGCCTCTCTAGGCGTGCTCTATTCCGTCTTCGGCCTTTACTATTATCTGAAGATGGCGAACGCAATGTTCATGGGCCAGCCCGAAGAACGAGGACTCCTGCCCGTAAGTTGGACCATGCGCCTCGCCCTCGGCGTAACCGCGTTCGCTACGCTCGTGATCGGCATCATGCCAGACCGCTTCATTCAGGTGGTGAACTGGTCGCTCGGCATCGCGCAGAATCCCGCGGTGGCAAGACTGGTTCACTAGAAGCAAATCAAATTTCATCAGCATTCAGCAATCAACAACGAGCAATGCTCGGCTAGCGTAGAATCCGCTATGTTGGCCTGATCCCCCATGTCCGCCGCCGATCCAAATCCGAAGAGTCGCGATTCCGACCGGAAAGAAAATTTCTGGGTGCAGGCCGCTCGCTACAGCCAATTGGCTTTCGTACTTCCGGCCGCTCTCGTCGTAGGATGGCTCATCGGCGCGGGGCTTGACCGTTGGTTGCATACCACATGGCTTTATTTGGCTGGCATTCTTCTTGGCATTGCCGCCGGTTTTATCGAATTGATCCGCACTGTTATACGCGACACGAAGTGAATACATCCGCAGGTGCACTGTTGCTGCCTGACTTCGATGCATGACCAACCACAAACCGAACCCGGCCTGGCTCAGGCCGCTTCCGAGGCCTTCTACTCGGGTGCTCTTCGCCGCATCCGGCGCTTCATGGTCGTGTTCGCGCTGTTGTTGGTCGCCGTTGCATGGTGGAAGTTTGGTGCGCGGCCTGCCGCTGGTTTCGTTTTCGGCTGCGTGATCGCTTACGTGAACTTCTATTGGCTGAAGCGCGTGATCGTTGTTTTTGCGGATCGTGCTACCGGAACCGCAGACTCGCAATCCGGGCAGGGAGTCGTACTGCGTTTCGTGCTGCGCTATATTTTGATGGCCCTTGGCGCCTATGCTATATTGACTGTTTCACCCGCGAGCCTGAATGGGCTTCTTGCGGGCTTATTTTTGCCCGTCGCCGCAATCGCGTGTGAGGCGTTTTACGAGCTTTACGCGGCTCTGGTTCGTGGGGTGTAATGGCGAACCGGCGCTGCCGTGAATTTAGAATTAAGAACCGAAAAGCTGTCCTATGCCTGAACAACTTTGGTTTACGCAAATTTTGAACAATCTCTTCGCCGCTCCGGTCACGGCGATGCTTCGGGCGTTGCACATCAAAGTCAAGTACGCCGCAGCACCGATTCCGAACTCCTTCGCCATGGAGCTTCTGGTCTTTGCTTTTTTGCTGATCCTGTTTCTTCTCGTGCGCTCCCGCCTTTCGGTCGACCGCCCCGGCGCCCTGCAGCATTGTTTTGAGGCCGTTGAGGGAATGATCCAAAATCAGAGCGAAGAGATCATCGGCCATCACAGCGAAGGCTACACACCATTCCTGGCGGCGCTCTGTTTCTTCATCTTGTTCTGCAATCTTATCGGCGTGATTCCGGGTTTCGAATCGCCCACTGCCGTTCCCATTGTTCCGTTGGGCTGCGCGCTTTGCGCCTTCTTCTATTACCAGACTCAAGGATTCAAGCACGCCGGAATCGCTTACCTGAAACATTTTGCCGGGCCCATGCCCGCATTGGCCCCGTTAATGGTTCCCATCGAACTCATCAGCCATCTGGCTCGCGTGCTTTCGCTAACCATCCGTCTGTTCGCCAACATGTTTGCCGGAGATATGGTCACGCTGGTTTTCTTTTCACTCGTGCCCATCGGCGTTCCGATTATCTTTCTGGGACTGCACATCGGTGTTTCCTTGCTGCAAACGTACATCTTCATTCTGTTGACGACGGTTTACCTGCAGGGCGCGGTTTCGGAAGAGCACTAGAGTTTAGGTTAGCAGCGCGTTGTTTAAGAAGGGAACTAAGAAGATTTTCAAGCCGCAAGCGTGAGGGCGTCTGCACGGTATGGCGTCAACCACCCACTGGCGGTATTTCAACGAGGAGAAACACAATGAGTAAGCTAAGCAAATTGTTCATGGTGCTGTCGATACTATCGTTCGCCGTTCCGGTCTTCGCGCAGGGCGAAGCCGCGGGGGGAACCAACTGGGTTGCCATCGCTGCAGGATTCTCGATGGCCTTTGCCTCGGGCATTTGTGCGCTTGCGCAAGGCAAAGCGACGGCATCCGCTGCCGAGAGTCTGGCCCGCAATCCTGCGGCCCGTCCTGGCATTCAGCTGGCGCTGATTCTTGGCCTGGCCCTGATCGAGTCGCTGGCGCTCTATACGCTTGTTATTATCTTCGCCAAGGTGAAGTAAAATTCCGGTAAGCTTTTTCGAAAAAAAAGCCTCTATTCGCCTCAGCGAACAGAGGCTTCAAATTTTGTACTGGTGTTTTTACGTAGGGACAGCCGCCCTCGGCTGTCCGCGGAGCGAAGGTCCGCTCTCGCAGCTATATTTTCCGCTCCCCGCTCCACTGCCCGTCCTTGTTTTGCGGAACGTTGTTTGTCGCGTCCACCAGCAACCGCCGGAGACGGTAGCGGCTTTCCAGGTCGGTATTTACGATTTCGAATCCCACTTCATTCACCCGCGCCCGGCGCAACAACACGTGCGCTTTTATCTTCGACCGGAGGCCGACCGAAATTTCCAGATCAGCCTCGCTGCCGATGCGCAGGTTGTCTTCTTTCGTTCCCTTGCCCCCGCCCAGGCTCAGCTCGCGGATCAGAATCTTCGATTTTCCCCAGGAACTTCCAATTGTCGCGCCAACTGCGCGCGGCAATACCATGCGCTCGTAGCGCCGCTGCCGCACCCACGGACACGCAGGAGCCGTATCCAGCGGGGCAATCGCCAGTTCCCCGGCTTCGATGCCGCTATCGGCTAAAACCTGGCCGCTGTAACGAGGATCGGTCTTCGACAACGACTGAGCCGCCGCAATCCTCAGTTCCTTATGGTGAACCCATCCAAATCTTTTCTTCGCCTCAACAATCTCCCGCAGCAGCGCAAGTGCTTCATTATCCCGCAAGCGTCCCAGCGATTCGATGGCTTTCAGTTGCACTAGGGGTGAGCGCGAAGCGGCTTCGCCGGGCCGCGCCATGGCAACGAGAGGCGGTGCGGCGGTAATGTCACTACTCATGCCGATTTCATCGATGGCTTCCGGCAGCACCACGGAATCCAGCACTTCGGCGAGTTCCAACAGCGTACGGCCGCGGTCTGGCGCGGCGCCATAGGCGATCTGCCGAACCACAATGTCGTGATAAAAGCGATTCCACTCTGGCAGGCGCACCGGCAGGAGTTCGAGCAGAGTTCCCACGTCCAGGCGGCTTAACAGCCCTACTACCGCCGAGGCCTGTCGAGGCTGGCCCATCCGTAGGATTTCTCGCAATTGTGCAAGAGCGGGCGATCCCATTTCCTTGACCAGATCGATCATACGATCGCATTCGTCCCGGCGCATGCAGCGGAAGAACCGGTCGGCCAGATGCTCTGCGCCTGATTGACACGTGCGCCGCAACACCACCAGCAAATCTGCTGGCACCGGCTCACTGCGCAAAGCCTCTTCAATAAACTCTGGAATTCGGTTCTCAACGCCCACTCGCGGCCGCAGATCGTTCACCAGCACCGGACGTTGCTGCTGCAGCATCTCCATCCCGGCGCATACTTCGTTCACGGCTCCGTAATTCTTTGCCTCGCTGGCCTCCTGGCTCAGGCGCACGAACGCCGCGCTCAGCAAGCTTTGCAGCTCGGCGTCTTTCTCGGCGCACAACTGCTCGGTCACTCTGCGGATGGCGTTCCCCATCGCCTCGCCGCCCAACCGCGAGTAAAGGTCCGCCACCTGGCTCAATCCAATCGCTGTCTTTCGCCGAACCTCTCCTTCTTTCGTCTTGAGGCAGCTGGAATAGTTATTCAGGATTTCGGCTGAGGTCTGCTTGTCGTCGCGGTCCAACAGTACTTCGACGAACTGCCGAAGGTTGCGCGGCGGCACGCAGGGAGCTTCGTTCGAGAGCAAAACCGTCTTCTTCCCGGACTCTGGCACTTCGGCCCAGAACATCCGGTCCAGCATGTCGGCGTGTGACTCCACCAGAATGCCGGCCTTGTTCATCTTGTCTTCTTGCAACTTCAGAATCTGGCGCAACGAGTCCATTTGCCGGCTCATGTGCTCCATCATCTGATGCACCGCATTCACTTTGACTTCGCCTTTGGAATAACGCTCCAAGGCGAAGCGGATCGCCATATGCTCGGCCGCCTTCATCAACAGCGGCGTATCTTCCTGCTGTTCCGTCGTAACTTTGGCTGCGAGGCTGCCTAGCAATTGCTGAAGATTCAGCCGCGTGTTGGGGTCGACTTCCGCGAGATCCTTCTGTAAATCCTCGGGACGACTATTCGGATCGTCCTTCACCTGCCCGAATCGGGTCAGAAGCCGAATTGCTTGAACTACTTCTGCCTCCTGCAGCGGCACAACGCCGCCCTCCCACGCTGGCGCAGTAGCCGCGCCTGTTCCCGCCGCTCCGGTTCCTAGTCCCACTCCAGAACCCGCGTCAGGCGCGGGTCCTGCAACCCAATGCCCGGAAACATTTGGGACGCTTCCAAAAGGCGCCGCGGTTCCACCGGGTTGTCCTTGGCCAACTGCACTGGCGCCTTCGGCCGCGGCAATCAGTTGCAGCAACTTCTGCGGATCGTTCAGCCATTGCTTGAACTCGGGACCCAAAGTTTGCGCGGCAATCTGCGCGGCCACGCTGATGTCGCCCGTCAGAGGATCGGCTGCCACAAACTTCACTTCATTGATTTTGATCGTGCTTTTACCGCTGCCGCCAGCGAGCGCTTCTTTGATTTGCTTCGCTACGTCCTGGGCCTTCGAACCCGCTGCCGTGAAAGCTCGAACGAGGCGCGTGAAGTCATCGATGGTAACGTCTTTGGAAAAGTGCAGGCTGGCCAGGCCGGCTGTGGTTAATAGCTGCCCGAAGCTGCGCTCGGTCTGCCCCGACTCCAGAGGAACTCCATCCAGCAATAACTTGTTGTCGGAGACTCCGAGCAGGAAGCCGCCCTCTCCAGCGGATGGAAGTCCCTGCTGCAATTCCTTCCATGCGATCTCGAATTGCGCTTCCGTCCGTTTGTGTTCAGGCCCGTACATCCGCGCGTACTTGATCAGGATGTTCAGGCTGTGTACGAAGGCCCGCGCCGATGCCGCTCGGTTGGCATGAAATGTGGTTGCGTCCGTGATAGATCGCTCCTGAGACCGCAGCTCTGCAACAATAAGGGTAAATCCAACAGGTAAGGGTCCGCACATTACGGAGGTAATGGACCTCGCGCGGAATGCTGCTTGGACTATCGGGAAGCAGTGAGCAAATGATGAATGTGACGGGGCGTTCTCGGGCCAGCCTGGGCTTAGAGTTCCGCGGTGTGCTTGAAATGCGGCTCTTGGCATGCTCTTTTGCCCGGCATGCTTCCTGGGACTTGGCATTTCTCGCCAATAGCGACGAGAATAGCAACGGAGAACAATTCAGCTATCCGGGATTCTCGTGCCTTCCGCACCCAGCCGTCCAACTCGCGCTCCGAAAACCACCGGCCTCCGGTACTGGCTGCTGCAGGTTCTGGAGGAGTGCGACCACGTCTCTGCCGATTTCGGTTCCGATCCGGTGCACGACCTGCGTGTCTCCCTGCGCCGCTGCCGTTCCCTGGCCGACGGCCTGATGGCTCTCGATCCTGCCTCGGACTGGAAGGCGATGAAGAAGGCCGGCAAACGCCTGTTTCAGAAGCTCGGCGTGTTGCGCGACGTTCACGTGATGATGGAATGGGTTGAGAGGTTGAACCCTGAAGAAGCCCGCCTGTACGCGAGCGACTTGCCAGCATTGCCGCAATCAGAACAGACTAACGAGCTTGGCTGTGACGATCGTCGGGCGCTGCTGGGAAATTCGGCCGCTCGCACGCTTCTCGAAATCCTCCATCGCCGCGAACAGGACGAACACCATGAAGCCCAAGCCGCACTCGAAGAGTTCGACCGCAAACAGTGGCGTTCCTGGAGCAAATCGCTTCCCGCGCGGGCTGCGCGCTTTCGGCCGGGCAGCGGACTGTTCAAACATCTGGCCCTCGAGCGCTGGACGGAAGCTCGCGAGCTTCACAATCGCGCCCTTCGCAATCGCTCGCAAGCTGCGTTTCACAGCTTGCGCATCGGGATCAAGCGTTTCCGCTACATCGTGGAAAATTTTCTCCCCGTTGAGCACAAAGCCTGGAGCAACGACCTCAAGAGACTGCAGGACCTTTTAGGCGAAGTCCATGACCTCGATGTTCTTTGGTCGACTGCGGTTTCCTGCCGCGTTTTTCCTGATCCCATCTCGCGCAATGTCTGGCGCAAACGAATTCTGGCCGAGCGTACCGCGCGCATAGACGGCTACCGCGCCCGAATGGTTGGCCCTGAAGCTCTCTGGAACGTCTGGCGCGCAGCTCTTCCGCAAGGCAAACAGATTCAAGCGCTCGCCACGCGGCGCCTGAAGCTGTGGGCGAACGGCCTTGATCCTGACTTTGCTCACTCCGAGCGGGTTGCCGGCTTGGCTTTGCAGCTCTACGACGGTCTGCTTTCTTCTGGATGGCAGCCTTCAGTCGAGGGCGTCTCGGCCCGGTGTAGCTTGCTTGCTGCGGCTCTTCTCCACGACGTTGGCAAGTCAAAAGGCCAGAAGGGCCATCACAAGACTTCATTCGATCTCATAAGAGCGCACGGCAAGCCCCTCGGTTGGAAGCCCGCAGATTTGCAACGTGCCGCCATCGTCGCCCGTTTTCATCGTGGAGCGCTGCCCACGCGCACCCACAAAGCCTTGCGTGATCTTCTCCCCGATGAGCAGAAAGGGACGATCCAGCTAGCCGCGATCCTACGCTTGGCCAACGCTCTTGATGCCGCGCACGACGGCCACATCTGCCGCATTCAAATTGAAAACAGCGAACTGATTGCCAAATCCAATCGAAGGCAACACAACAACGGATTTGCCCGCACACCACTGCGAGGCGCCAACAACCAAGCCTTGGTTATTGCCGCCGAAGGTTATTCTGCCCTGGTCCCTGCCGCCCAAACCATCGCCGCCGAACGCCATTTGCTGGAGACTGTGCTTCACAGGCCGGTTCTGATTAAGCCCTTAAAACGGACGCCTCGCGTGTAATTCCTCGGGAGCGGATCATCGCCGCGAATCATCGCGCAGGTGACCGCTGATCAATGCCGGCGGCGGCTTGTTTTTTTCCGGAACATGCGCGAATCGTACTGGAGTGCTTCAACTTCGCGCACGGTCATCCTTTTGTAGTCGGGATGCGCTGTGTTAATTAGACAATTGTTCTCGCTGGGAGCGAGAACCGACGGCACCCATAGTAAACAATGCTCTTTTCTTTTGGCGAATTTGTCACCCAAGTGGGCAAGCTCGGGAGGCGCTGCTGAGTCGCGCCAATTGGCCGGGAGCTTGGCGGCTTCGACCGTTTCACTTTTCATATCATCGGGGAATTCAGCAATGGCTAAGACCAAGTCATCCGGAGGGTCGCCTTGATCGAGGTGGACAAAATACTCGAGCATCGCGAGAGATTGGTGCTCCGACGCATAACTGAAACGGATCCCTGGACTCGACCATCGGCCGCCGAACAGGTAGGCTCCCTCGCCATCGAATGGAGTTTGAGCGTAAGCCTTGCGCAGCACTCGATAAATTCGACTCAACTAACTCCGCCGTAGGCGATGCGGCCTAAAATATTTTCAACCTGGCGCGCTCCCAGTTCCGTGTCGATCGCGGCCACGGGTGCGACCCCGCCGAGAGCACGGTTTGGTTGCTTAAACCAACGTCTCGTGCGCTCCTGATCGCCAAGGTATTCATTGGCGATGGCCACCAGACGGGCCAGCCGGTAAAGCCGGTCTGATTCGTAACGCGCCAGCTTTCCGCTGCGACGGCGGCGCTGCAGGCTGCGAGCAGAAAGATCAAGCGATGCCGCAAGTTCCTTCAAAGTTAATCCAGACGCCTGCATGAGTTCCTCCACCACGCCCGGAGGAAAGCCATCGCGAATCGCGTCTCGCATATCGCGATCGCTGGAAAGCGCACGGCCAAAAGCTCTCCTGCCTCCTAATTCTGCGACCACAGCTCGAAGCTCGTTTACCATTCTGTCGCCTATTATAGCGACAAATGGCGCCAAGAATCAACGGCTGTCAAGAAGGAGAAATGGGTCGAAAAGGGTAGCCTTGCAGTCACTTCCGCTCGTCAATTCTTCCGCATATAAACGTGATTACTTCGCCGAGGCATGTTAGGCGATCGGTGTATCTTCTTACTGAAATCCGGAAGCAGATTCAGATCTTATGACCCATGCCCAACTCGTCGCGAAAGCCGTTCACTGGCTACGCCGTTATCGCTGTGGAGTAGTGCTTTCTGAGCAGGCCTGCGCCAGCGGCGAGATGCCTGATGCTATAGGCTGGAAGAGCGCCTGCCATTCTGTGCTGGTCGAGTGCAAGGTTACGCGCTCGGATTTTCTAGCTGACCGCGCCAAGCCGTTCCGTCTGAAGCCCGAGCATGGGGTCGGATGCGAGCGCTTCTACCTGGTCCCCGCTGGGATCCTCTGCCGCGAAGAACTACCGGCAGGCTGGGGTCTGCTCGAACTCTGCCACAACAAAATCGAAATTACCCAACCCTCAGCGAAGAATCTCCGCACCGCCATCGGCTTCCGCTACGAAATGAACCTGCTTCTAGCCAGCCTCCGCCGCGTCGAAGTCCGCGTCGAACCGCAAAGCATCACTGACTTCCTCAAGTGGAAAAACCGTATGGCCGAATACAACCGCGGTACCCTCCCCGAAGGCTTGGTCTCGGCCCAGGAAGAAGTCAATGTATTTCTGGAACCAGAATCCAAATGAAGATTTTCGGAAGAACTACTCTGTGACCTTGGGACGGAGGAGAGTGTTCCAATTCCGCTTGCTTGCAAAACTGAAACAGACGGAGGCTTGCTACAATTCTCGCCGTCCCTCCATAGCTTTGAGCATAGTGATCTCGTCGGTATATTCGATGTCGCTGCCGACGGGAATACCCATGGCGATGCGCGTAACTTTAACGCCGGCGCGTTTGAGCTGATGCGAAAGGTAAGTGGCCGTCGCCTCGCCCTCAACCGTAGGATTGGTGGCCACAATCACTTCATCCACATTGCCCGCATCTACCCGCGCGACCAGATTGGCGATGCGCAGTTGATCCGGACCTATGCCGTGCAGGGGAGAGATCGATCCATGCAGGACATGATAGACGCCGTTGAAGTGCTTGGTCTTTTCAATGGAGGAGATGTTGGTCGGCTCCTCGACCACGCAAACCAGCCGCTGGTTGCGGGTTGCGCTGGTGCAATAGACGCAGGGATCAACGTCGGTGATGTTGTTGCACACCGAGCATAAGCGGAGGCTGGCCTTCACGTCGCGCACCGCCGCGGCTAGCGCCTCGGCATCTTCATCGCTCGCGCGCAGAATGTGGAAAGCCAGACGCTGCGCGCTTTTCGTGCCCACGCCAGGCAGCTTCTTCAATTCGTCAATCAGCCGCGACATCGGTTCTGCAAATTTAGACATAGGAAAATTGAGTGATTGTGCGATCGGGTCATTTAGCGATTGAAAATCGAGTCAAGATTAAACGCATAAGCGCCACACTTCGCGACGTTAAATCGCCCAATCACCCGATGACTCAATCGCTCAATCCTACAGCCCCATCCCGCTCATCATGCCACCAAGCGAAGACTGCATGGCCCCGTCTACCTTGCGCGCGGCTTCGTTCACGGCGGCGAGAACCAGGTCCTGCAGCATCTCGACATCGCCCGACTTCACAGCCTCGGGATCGATGCGCAGGCTTAGCAACTGCTTCCGGCCATCCATCTTCGCGGTGACCGTACCTCCACCCGCAGAAGCCTCAACCACGGTCTCCTGCATTTTCTTCTGCAGGGTTTCGTACTGCGACTTGGCTTTCGACATCAGCTCTTGCAAATTAAATCCGCCGCCCATAAGACCTCGTTGCGGTTTTCCTACCGCTTCTCCTTGTAGTCAATCACCGTGCGAATCTCTGCGCCAAACTTTTCTTGCAGCCGTCGGACAACCGCATCCTGCTCGGCACGGCCTCTGCCACCAATCTTTGTCCCATTCGCTCCGTAAGTTGTGCCGTTGCGCTTCCCTTCGGTCGGCGCTACGGTTGCGCTGGGAACAATCTTCAGCCTCACCGCGCGCCCGAGAATGCCGCTGGCGGAAGCAATCGCGAGTCGCCGGGCATCGGGGCCTAGAGACATATCGACGACGGTCTGCGACTCCGCCACTTTGATCACCACTTCGTTTCCCTCAACTGACCATGCGCCTGCCTCAAGCATCGAGACAAGAATTCTTTGATTGCCGTCTGTCAGAGCCTGTAACACGGCGTTCTGCAGCTTATCGATAGGAGCGACCGAAACCGACGGCGCTGATTGGGACGGCACAATTTGTGGAGCAGGCTCGGCCTGCAGTTCGAGCGGCGACTCGGGCTGCGAACTGATGTGAAGTTCGGCAGCGCTCTCGCTGAGATTCGCGGGCGCGGTGGCTCCCATTACTACCCGCGCAGACGGGTTCCCATTGGAGACGAATCGTGGGCCGCCGGCGAGAATCGGATCAGTGGAGGATTCCTGCCTGGGAGTACCCTTGCGCGCCGTATCAGCCGCGAATGGCGAAACCTGATTCGGACGTGTGGGCGCAACACTCGGTGTCGATGGAACAATCGAAGGACGCGAGGGAGTCCGTGGGGCCGCTGCCCCAGCCCCTGAAACTTGCGGAGAAACGGCCACGTCGCTCAGCAATTGCTCAATTGGCAGAAGGCGCTGCGCATGCGCCATCTTAAGCAGGCCAAGTTCCAGATGGAATCGCTGTTCTTGTTTGTAGCCGAGTTCGCCGTGCGTCCGCAGCATGATCTGCAAATGTCGCGTGAGATCTTCCTCACCGAACAGAGCAGCCACGCGTTCCACGCGCTCCCGCTCTTCGCTCGAAACCTGCAGCAGAGAAGAGTCTTTGCCGGCAATCTTTGCGACCGTGGCGTTGCGCAAAAAGCTAACCATTTGGCGCGCGAAGTGTGTCGGGCTGTGGCCTTCACTGATGAGGTGGTCGACCTGGCGCAACACTTCGTCGCTTGCGCCGCGAGCGATCGCCCCCATTACTTCTTCGAGAATGTGCGCGGGAGCTGCGCCGACTAAATTTCGTACCGAATCAGCCGTGAGCCTTCCGCTGGAAGACGCGATTGCCTGATCCAAAATCGACAGCGCATCGCGCATGGATCCGTCGCCAGCCTCGGCCAGGAGTGCGAGAGCGTCGTCATCGGCTTCGATGTTTTCGCGGCCCACCAGATCGCGCAACTGCCCGACAATGTCGTCGAACTTCACAGCGCGGAAACTGAAGTGCTGGCAGCGCGAACGGATCGTCTGCGGAATATCTTCGGGCTGCGTGGTCGCCAGCATGAAGACAATATGATCGGGCGGCTCTTCCAGCGTCTTTAATAACGCGTTGAAAGCGGCGTCAGTAATCTGGTGAGCTTCGTCGAGAATGTAAATCTTGAACCGGTCGCGAGAGGGACGATAGCGGGCGGCCTCGCGCAGTTCACGGATTTCGTCGATGCCGCGGTTGGTAGCAGCGTCGATCTCAATGACATCGACGGCGTTCCCGGCGCGAATCTCGGTGCACGATTCGCAGACTCCGCACGGTTCCGCCACTGGCTTGTCGGACGAGCGGCAGTTCAAGGCCGCGGCCAGAATGCGAGCCACGGTGGTTTTTCCAATGCCGCGATGGCCGCTGAAAATGTAGCCGTGCGCCGTACGTCCTTGTTCGAGAGCGTTCTGCAGAGTACGGGTGACGTGCTCCTGGCCGATAACCTCGGAGAATTTCTGCGGACGATATTTACGCGCCAGGACGGTGTAACTCATGGACGGAACAGTCGATTATACGTGATAGGGCAGGGCTGCGCCGCAGGATAGATGGCTGGGATCGGGGTCAGGTGTCAGCTTGTCGCCACGAACAAAGAACTGTCGAGCTTCGCTCGACCGGACAGCCGAGGGCGGCTGTCCCCACATAACCATTCAGTCCGTAATTTGGATGAGAGGCGAAGCACTCTTATCGCTCCGCCCTGTTTCCCGTTAGGGGTTAAACGTCGCAGTGACAAATTGTTGCCCAGTGCCGACAGTTACGGAACAGCTGGTCGGAGTGGTGACAGTGCATGCTCCAGTCCAGCCGGTGAAAGTCGAACCGGTATTCGGCGTCTCGGTAAGCGTGACGGCGGTTGTGGTGGCAAATACACCCGTGCATTCGGTTGTGCACTGAAACACGCCAGAAGAGGGTGAACTCGATACTTGTCCGCCGCCGGTTATCGTAACCGTGACCTCTGGCGGCTCGTTCCAAGTGGTGGCCGGTGTTTGATCACAACGTTCGGTCGTGTTCTGTGCAAGGAACGTGGGCGCCGTGGCCCAGGGCTTGCCTGTGAAGTCGAAGAACTCGTCCATGGAGTAGTCAGTCGTGGTGCCTGGCATGTAATAGGCATCACGTTTGGTGAGTGGAGAGAGGCCAAAGCGGGCTTCTACCATTGCCAGCACTGCGGTAGTATCGCGCACCGTGTGAGAGACGAAGTTTTGCTTGGAGTAGGGAGAAATTACGACTAAGGGAACGCGATAGCCGGTCCATCCAAAGGTGCAAGTGCCCTGCCCGAGAACCTGACCGGGGTTCGTGCATATGTCGCCGGAGCCGCCGTTTTGGCCGGCGACCAGGTCAATTGGGTTATTGTCGTCGCCGGGAGGCGGTACTGGCTGCGGCGAGACGTGATCATAAAGACCGCCGGCCTCATCGTAGGTAAAAATCATGGCCGAATCGGTCCAAGTGGGGCTTTGCAAGAAGGGCTGGATGATCTTTTGTTGCACGTATTGGGCGCCGAGTTGGACATTCACCGGGGAAATGTCGGCATCGGAAGGATGCTCATCCAGGCCCGCACTGGAAGCGGGCTCGATATAGGCGAATTGCGGGAAGGTTAAATCATCCTGCAGGTCGATTGAGAACTGTGAGATTGGCGCGAAGTGCTGCCACAGGGTGGGGTTCGCGGTGGTGTTCTGTATCTGAGTCTCGTAGTCGAACTGGTTCATGTACGAAGACCCGGCAAGACACAGATCCTGCGCCTCTCCCGCCGGTTCGGTATCGCAGTTTTCGGTGATGAGTGTTGTGGGATTTGTGTAGGTAACGTTCGTAGGGTCTACGTAAATCTTCCAAGTAATGCCGGCGTCCTCAAGAGCCTCGAAAATCGTTTTGGCTGTGAACGAGTGATTGTCATAGGTTTTATTGCCCCCGCCGGGTGGATACGCGTATCCCTGCGATGTCGCAGCGTAAATGTAAGCGCGATTGATCTGCGTGCGGTCCATGACAGGAGAGAACCATCGGTCGGAGATGCCGAAGTCCGTAGCCAGGGCGTAGTAGAAATTCAGGTCTGAATCTTCGAAATAGCCCATGGCTCGGACGCCATTCACATCCATAAAAGCGTTCGATCGCGCGTCGTAGGCAGCGGTAAAAGCGAAGCCGTTCAGTGGAGGATTCGGATTTCCGTTCGCATCCACCTCCGCGGGCTGATCGGCGGGATTGGTGTAATCCCAATCGTTATGAGCTTCGTTCCAGAAGGGGCTTTGATTTTCTTCACAGACAGTGCCAATACCCTTGGGCAACACGAGTGTATGGAAGGAAAACGATGTAATTTGATTGGATGTGTCCGGAGAGCAACTAGCGACGTCGTTCGCGAGATTGCAGCCGGGAATGGAGGGCGGAGGACCGTACAGCGGAGTATTGGGTCCGCTGGTTGGGTTGAACTGCGGCAGTCCGTCGAAGGACTTGTCTGCAATGCCCTGGTTCGCCCAGTACTGGCGCATGTAGCCGAAGTAGTGATCGAGCGAGCGGTTTTCATCCGCGAAGAGAATGATGTGGTTCAGTGCGCCGAATGGACCGTTAGGCGCGAAGGCTGCCGTCACAGAGGTAGCGGCGGTCACCGTAATCGTGCAAGTGGTTGCGGTGCCGGTGCAGGTTCCGCCGGACCATCCGTTGAAGATGTTGTTCGTCGCCGGAGTCGCGGTGAGCACGACTTGCGTATTCTGCGCGAAGCTCGCAGAACAACCCGTGTTCGAGCCGGAGGTGCAGGAGATTCCGCCGGGGTTGCTGGTCACTGTGCCGGTGCCCGTTCCAGCAGTGGTCACGGTAATACTGAACGTTGGGCCGATAACGGCGGTGAATGTTGCGGAGACACTAGTGGCTGCGCTGACCGTGACCTGGCAGGTAAGAGTCATGCCGGAGCAAGCGCCGCCCCATCCGCCGAAGGTGTAATTAGCCGCCGGCGCTGCCGTCAACGTGACCTTGGTATTCTGCGCGAAACTGGCCGAACACGTCTTGGGACAAGTAACTCCGGGTGGGTTTATGGTAATGGTCCCCGCATTTGCGGGCGGCGAGGACACAGACAATTGATAGGTGGGGGTTGGTGGAGTAGTTGTGGTCGTCGTGCTCGTTCCCGAACTTCCGCAACCCGCCAGACTCAGCGTAGAAGCGACCAACAATATCGACCAGAACCTGTATCCAGAATCCATGGCGCAGAAGCTCCTGAAACGCAGGTTGGATGAAGAGTTAGGCGAAAGCGGTTGTATCCATTTTCGAACCGCGCGGTGCCGAGTACAGCCCCGAGGCTAGGAATATAGGGTGTTACACAGGTATGCTCTCTCGAAACGAAACGTGCCTCTCGCGTGCGAGGGCTTGCTAAGGAGCGCGCCCAAGCGATAGGCTAGTGCGTTCTGTACGAGCTTGCGCCGGAGAGATTTCTTGTTGTGATTGGTTCAGCAGTTGGGATGATCGGTCCCGGGAAAAAGGAGCGTGCTATGCAATTGAAGCTGGCAACAACTACCAAGGATGGAATCCTCGTGGTAGGTTGCAGTGGCAGAATCGTGTTTGGCGAGGAGTCTACTTTGTTGCGGGAGAAACTCAAGACGGCCCTATCGGAGAACAACCGCATCCTGCTTGACCTTGGCGAGGTGAACTACATCGATTCTGGTGGACTCGGAACGCTTGTAGCCCTGCGCACCAGCGCGCTTAACGCGGGAGGCACGATCAAGCTGGCAAACTTGACCAAGCGAGTAGGCGACTTGCTGCAGGTCACGAAGCTGCTCACCGTTTTTGATGTTTATAATTCCGAGGCGGAAGCCCTCGAATCCTTTCGTAAGGTGGCATAGCTCCGCACGCAACTCTGGGTGTGCTGCTGCAACTCGGCGCGGTGCATAGGCCCTTCTTAGTTGCTGGACTTTCTCGAATGCTTCCACGCATCGTTTTTCTTCTCTGCCTGCTGGTGAGTGCCAGCGGCTTCGTCTCGCCGCCAGTGGCTCTGGCCATGGGTTTGGTGTTCGGTTTGGCTTTCCCGCATCCCTATGGCAGCGAAGCGAAGAGATTCTCTAAGTTTCTGTTGCAGGCTTCGGTCGTCGGGCTTGGTTTTGGAATGAATTTGCACGAGGTCGTGCAGGCAGGACGCAGCGGCTTTTTCTACACCGTGCTGGGCATCAGCTTCGCACTGCTCACGGGCATGGCCCTTGGAGCGCTGCTCGGAGTTCAGCGCGTGCCTGCGTTTCTGATCTCTACGGGGACTGCGATCTGTGGGGGAAGCGCGATTGCCGCGGTTGGGCCGATCACGCAGGCCAGCGACGAAGAGATGGCGATCTCGCTGGGAACAGTTTTCGTGCTGAATTCGGTCGCGCTGCTGATTTTCCCTGCCATCGGCGCGGCGCTTCGCCTAACCCAATCGCAGTTCGGACTGTGGGCCGCTCTTGCCATTCATGACACAAGTTCAGTGGTAGGTGCGGCCGCGAAATACGGAGTCCAGGCGCTGGCGATCGCGACCACGGTGAAACTGGCGCGCGCTTTATGGATTGTTCCGCTTTCAGTGGCCACCGCAATCGTGCGCGGCGCTAAGGCTAAGATTCAGTGGCCGTGGTTCATCGGACTTTTCTGTCTTGCCGCAGTGTGCAACACCTATCTGCCGGCTGGGGCGCACGTCTACGAGATTGCGGTGAAAGTTGCGAAGATCGGTTTGACAGCAACTTTGTTTCTGATTGGCAGCGGCATCTCGATGGCGACGATTAAACAGGTGGGGCATCGTCCGCTGCTGCAGGGAGTGATCCTGTGGCTGATCGTTTCTATAGGATCGCTATGGCTGATTCGCATCGGATGGGTTGGCTTATGAAAAAGCGAAAATCATCGGCAGACCAATCGTCGAACATGCGGCTGCGCATTGAGGCCACGATCCAGCGCATTCCAAAGGGCAAGGTTTCCACTTACGGAGCGATTGCTCGAGCGTCGGGATTTCCTGGCGCGGCGCGGCAGGTGGCGCAAGTTTTGCATCGCGGATTCAATTTGCCATGGCAGCGAGTGCTAGGCGCTGGCGGCGAAATTAAGCTTCGTGGGGATTCGGCGATGGAGCAGCGGTTTCGGCTGGAAGCAGAGGGCGTGCGCTTTCGCAGGCGGAAGGTGGATATGAAAGCGCACGAGTTCAAATTTGGTCGTGTCCGCAAAAAGTGACTTCCGAAGACTAGCCGCGAACGACTAACGACGGCTCTTGAACTGCTCGTCAATCTCCACTTGATATCCAGTGACCATCTTGTTGGTTTCGTTTGCCATACCGACTACCGCCATTAGTTCCTTGAACATGGCATCGGTCATGCCCTTCTTCTGCGCTCCAACGGTGTGCGAGGCGATGCAGTAGCCGCACTGATTGGTCACGCTCACCGCGATATAAAGCATTTCTTTGGTAAGCGGATCGAGGGCGCCGGGAGCCATGATCTGTTTGATATCTTCCCAAGTGCGCTTGAGCGTTGCAGGATCGTGCGCGATAGCCTTCCAGAAATTATTGATCCAATCGGTTTTGCGCGTCGCCATGATGTCGTCGTAGACGGCGCGCACTTCCGGGCTGGCGTCTTTGTATTCGATGAATCCAAGGATTGACATGGGATCTCCGCAGGCTGGCCGTTAGCAATTAGCCTTTGGCCGCATCAGCACCGCATCGCTAGAGCGGATTCGCGACCGTCTAATGCTAATTGCTAATTGCCAGCTGCTGCTACTTCGGCAATTCCCCACTCAGCAATTTTTCCAGCGCCGCCGCTGGGCAGCGCACTCCTACGTAGAACTGGCCGAACAAAGCGTAGACGGCGCTAACGTGGTCGAAGCGCATTTCGTAGATCAGTTTCTTAAACACTAGCGGATCGTCGGCGAACAGATCGACACCCCATTCCCAGTCGTCGAAGCCAATGGAGCCGGTGATGATCTGTTTCACTTCTCCAGAATAACGGCGGCCTACCATGCCATGGTCATTCATTTGTCGCGCGCGCTCTTCGATGGGGAGCGTGTACCAGTTTTTATCTTCGCCGCGCTTACGATCCATGGGATAAAAGCAGATGTAACGATTCGGAGGGATCTCGGGAAATAGCCGCGGATGCATCGCTTCGCGATGCCGGTTGAGCTTGCACTCGATCTCGGCCTTCCACTGGTCGGAATGCGGTTGGATGCCTTGATCGGTCAGCTCTTTGTAAATCTTCAAGGTCGAGTCATAAAGCCCGAGTTCGATGATGGAGAGATACGACGTTGTAGGTTCGAGATAGTCGTTCAATTGCAGATTGGCCAGTTTGAGTTCCGCCTGATTGAGATCGGCGAACGAGTTGCGGAAGTGCACGAACATCAGGTCGCCCTTGTGGCCGATCAGAGAAAAGAGCGCGGATTGCCCGGCGGGACCGGCTCCTGCGGGCTTCTCTTCCATTTCACCGAGGGCCGCCTCGGCTTCCCTAGCGATGGCCGATCTGGTCGCTTCAGGCAGCGCTCGCCATGCGGTCCGGCGAAAACGCATCATCTGATGTAAAACGCTGTAGCCCTCGGTGGTGAGTGGAACCTCGGGAATTTCTGCGGAGGCTGAATGCGGCCGGACGGGAGTAGAGGTGGTTGCAGTCATCGGATTCTCGGGACGTGTGCTCATCTGCTTTCAGCAACCATTGTACGCAAGCGGTGCGAGGGCAGCGAGTTCAGCGTTTACAATCGTGACGGCATTTTTCGCAGTCACGTTTAACGCACCATTATCCCATGGCAATGATCAACAAGATGCCTCGTACATTTCTTGTTTTCCTTTTGCTGGCCGCTTCGCTCGGCGCGCAGAAGCAGGGTAAGAATCAAGCTCAAGATAAGAATTCAGGGGAACATAAGCGCCTCTGGGTTCTGCGCGCGCCGGGCGAGGCAATGGAGTACAACTCAGCGACGTTCGCCGTGATGCAGCCGGTAAAGGTCCCCGCGGAAGCGGTTGTTTCTCCGCAGAAGTTTTCCGTGAATCGTTTGGGACAAATGTTATTCGCCGCACCGGCTGCGCTGCCGTTGGCGGAAGGCGATCTTACTAATGAGGGAAAGGCTTGGTTCCGGGACGGCAACGCCGCGACCACGCTTGCGCTCGGTGGGACGCGAAGCACGGCCACCACTGGGTCCAACCTGGCAATTACAGAGTCGGCGCCCGCGCCTGCTCTCTCAGAAGACGGGAAGCATCTATATTGGCTGGCAAACCAGGCGCGGCGGCTGCAACGCGACGGCGTCGATCTTTCCACCAAGACGACATGGTCGATCTGGCAGACGGACCTTGCCGGCGGCGCGCGCCAAGATGTGGCCTCAGTTACGTTGCCCGATTGTTCGTGCCCCACGGGTGGTTGCGAGGAAAGTTGCCCTTACGGCGTACCGTGGCTTCCAGACAACGGAGTTGGCAAGTTTTTTCTGCTGAATCAGGTTGTCGCCGCGCAGGATCAGTCGATCTATAAGGCGTCCTCCGTGTATGAGGAAAGTGCGGGCAAATGGAGTGGGCGGCCACTCGATCCGCCGCTGCGGCAGGTGCTCGATTCCGCGAATGCAGAAACGATTCTGGAAGTGATTCCAGACACAGGATGTTGCGGCTGGGCGAACCAGAGTGACGACCAGACTTTGCTGCGCCGCGACGGCCAAACCCTAACTGTGTTCGACGAGCGCAGTGAGTACAAGAATTCTGATTACGATGTTAGTTTTTATACGCAGAACGGCAAGCTTTCGCCCGACCGTACGATGGTCGCGCTAACCATCGTTGCCACCGCTAAAGCAAATGCTCCGATTCAACTCGCTCAAGATGGACAGGCGAACCCGGAAGAGTCACAGCGCATTCGCAAGGCGTTGCTCGATCTGCCGGTGGTCGTGGTGAAAAGTATCGAAGCCAAGAGCGGTGACGGCTCGCCGCGGCGCATCGCGTTCCTGCCGCATGCCACGCTGGTGGGCTGGATCAGCGACAAAGAAATTCTAGTTGTCGAAGGAAATCTGCTGGTTGCTTATGACGTTGTAAGCAGCGCGCGGCGGAAATCGAGCATTCATGTGGAGAATGCGGGGCACGTATTTTTGCGGTGAGGGAATCACAAGGTCTAGCAGCAATCGCGAATAATTGAATGCCCTGGATGTACAATCCCAGTTAGAGAATTTTCGCGGGGGGGGGAGCATGGAAAACTGGAAGAAGGCCGCGGTGGCGGGAGCGATTGGGGCGGCGACGGTTTTATTTCTGAAAAAGAAATATCCAGCAGGGGTGCTGGCGACAGGCGTAGGGCTGGCGGTGCTGGCCTCGGAATTTCCAGACAAATTTGAGACAGTGCGGCAGTCGCTGCCGGATTATTTTGATCGCGGCATGCGAGTGATGGAGATGGCGGCGCGCGCTGGCAAGCGCATTTCCGACGCGGCGGGGCGAAGCGCGATCGATGCGTGGGAAAAAGTGAGTGGGTGAGGAGTGCGTTCGATAGCAGAAGAAATGACGAAATAAAAGGCGCCGCGATTTATTTCTTCATTTTGACTTCTAGCTTCTCTACTCGATGCCCAACTGTTTTCTAGCGTCCGGGCTGAGGCGCTCGGGAGTCCAGGGCGGACTCCAAACAACGTTCACTGCGGCATTACGGATGCCGGGTAACTGCTCGAGGCGCGACTTCACTTGCGCGCTGATGTTGACGTGTTCGGGGCAGCCCTGTGCGGTGAGCGTCATATCAATGGTCACATCCTGCTTAGTTTCCTCTGGCGATTCGGCGGGGACGGGTGCGAAGTTCATCCCGTAGATAAGGCCGAGGTCGACGATGTTGACCGGAATCTCCGGGTCGTAGCAACTTCTCAGCGCGCTCAGGACATCTTCTTCGGTGACAGTTGGCATTTGATTCCCCTCCGCAGTGTCCGGGTTCCGGTCCCCGGTTTCGAACCCAATATCTATCTTCTTCCAGTGTAACGCAGCCGCTGCCGGGGGAATAAATCCTACCTTTCTCATGGCAATCTGATAGAGTTTTTTCCGCATGATGAGTGAGGAAGCGAAGCAGAGGATTCAAGTGGCGCTGACGCTGGCCCTGGTGGTGGCCGGATTGCGCGCGGGATACATTCTCTACCGGCGGCACGAGGATAATCTCGCGGCGCAGAAGCAGCAGGCGGCAAAAAACGCCGGCTATTCGAATGAGGAATATTATGTTTCGCCGAAGAAGTTGCATCCGTTTGATCTGAATTCGGCAAAGCAGTTGACCCTGCAGCCGGTTTGGGTGAAGGAGGGATATCGCTACACCTATTACCGGTATGTCCCGGTTGTGAAACGGGTCGACTTTGCGCACGATGCCGGATTGCTGGGCCCGATCGATCGGCTGCAGATCAATGACGTGATGGCCGTTGCTGCTCCGGGTGGAAGGAAGCAAATCGTGGCGACGTTTGAAAAAGATGGACACAGCTATGCCGTCCCGATCGGATTCGAGAGCGACGGCCAGTACAAGATTTATTCCGACGAAATCTTCTATGTGGAAGATCCACATGATCTATATAAGTTCTGGCCGGCGGACGTGTGGCAGGCGATCGCGCAACACGAAGTGAGGCCGGGGATGGATGAACTGCAGGCAGATTTCGCGATCGGCATGGGCGTTCCGGATGCGGGCGCGACGTCTGGGGAGAAGACGGTGAGGTATCCGAACGGAGGGAAGCCGCTTGTTGTGGAGTATCGCGACGGGAAGGCGGCGGAGATGAAGCCGGGGACGTGAGCCGGACGCAGTTGGAACTGGTCCGGCCCATTGGGGTTCATTGTATGTCTTGAGGCACGCGTCGTTCTGGCGTTAGCAGTACAGAGCGCTTGTTCGATACCGCCCACGTCTCGAGTGAATCAGGCATCTTAAGGGCGTGAACGCCTCCTGGGAAGCGGAGCAACAATTTTTCATATTCCCCGCGTTCCTCTGCTGTTTTCAATTGATCCTCCTTAGCGTTCGGAGTCCATTCGTGGAGGTAGTAGACGGCATGAACGCGGGCCTGGAGCATTTCCTTCGCGCACCCGAAGCAGGGGCGCATCGTCGTATACAGGGTGGCTCCTTCTGTAGCGATACCGAATCGCGCTGCCGCTAAAACCGCATTTTGTTCAGCGTGGACGCAAATGCAGAGATCATAGGCTTCGCCTGACTTATATGTCTTGTCGCGATTAACGCAACGATGACATCCGCCGTCTAGGCAATTGGGCATATTCTCCGGGGTCCCGTTGTATCCGGTGGAGATGATTCGATTATCTATCGCGATTACTGCGCCGACACGATTGCCGGTGCAGTTCGCTCTAAGCCTTACCGCCATTGCGATCTCCATAAAATATTTGCGCCGGTCCGCGCGCGCTAGGACCGCCGCACGGGGCTCACTCACGGATGTCGTTGCTCGGTTAGACCGGGTCTTCCTTGACTTTCCTGCTAGTCCACCATTTGTGCCTTGGGTTTTCCCTTCACTCACGTCGTTTCCTGTAGGCATTCTTACGGCTCCTGCTGCGAATCTGATTGACTTACGTGACGATTATCTCAGTCAGGCAGAGGCGTTAAAAGATGGCGAAGGTACTAGGTCCACGACGCTCGGGCAGCCGTGGGATTCCTTGTGCGCCATCGCTGGAACTATGTATCGCAGGTATTTCGAGGGTTAATTAATATATTAACCAGATCAACCCTTTGGCGCAGATGACAGTCTATCTATTTCACTGCGGATAGGGCTTTCGAGACTTCATTGATATCGGGCACGACTGGAATTTCGTAGTCCTTGCGCCAAGCCAGCTTACCGTCTCGGTCGATGATGAAGATAGAGCGGCCGGTGATACCTTTGTCTTCGAGATAGACGCCGTACTTGGCGGCGACTGCGCCGCGCGGGTGGAAGTCGGCGAGCAGCGGATAGTGGATGCCCATCTTGTCGGCGTAGGCTTTGTGGGACCATGTGCTGTCGACGCTGAGACCGAGGACCTGCGCGTCCAGATCTTCGAATTGCTTTTTATCATTGACCATGCAAGCGTGCTCCTTGGTGCAGGTCGGGCTCCAATCGAGCGGGTAGAACACCAGCACCACGGGCTTCTTACCGTGGAAGTCACTGAGCTTCACTTCTTTTTGATCCTGATCTTTAAGGGTAAATTCTGGCGCGGGAGCGCCGACGGTTGCTGACATGAGTTCCTCCATGAGTTTCTTAGGATAATTTCCACCACACATCATAAACCGAGGATCGGCTTAAAGAGCGGCGGGTTGTGGAAATGCCTAGCCGAACCGATGCGAGGCTTTAGGTACAAGGGATCCCCTTCGGCAAGCTCAGGGCAAACTTTCGACTTCGATGAACTTCGCATTCGCGAAGTTCATGCTTCGCTCAGGATGACACGTTCAAAGGTGGAAGTTCGGAAAGATCACTTCAAGATTGGGGATTTGTCGTCGGCGGGTTTTTCTTCGTCGCCGTGGATCTTGCCGTCGTCTTCGGCGTAGAACGAGCGGTGCTGGGCGTCGAGTTGCTTCGGAGTCATGGTGAGAACGAAACTGTCCTTCTTACCTTTGAAGCCGGCTGTGTAGTCGCCGCGGTTAGGGTCGACCATGCGCTTGGTGAAGGAGCCGGAGTGGACCAGTTCGGCGAGGGTGATGGCGAAATGTCCGTACTGTTTTTGAAAACGGTGTTGAGCGCGAAGAACCACCCGCATGTAGGCGAGGGCGGCGGCTTCGGAGTCGGAGCGGGCGGGATCGCCGGGAAATTTGGGTGTATAGGTCGAAGTTTGTTGGGCAAGCCATTGTTGGCCGACCGATTGCCGGCCCAGCCCAAGCATCGTGACGGCTAGAGTAAAGACGGCCAGAGTGACGATGAACACAATCTGCAGGGGATGTTTTTTCATGATTCCTCGTTTTGTCGATGGAACAGTATGCGATAGCTTAACTCTCGCAGCTCAAAGCCAGGTCGGCTCTCCAGTTTAGATCCGCCGTCGAGGGACCATCCGGCGATCTCGTAGAAGCGGCGAGCCCGGGCATTTGATGCAAGCACCCAGAGAATCGCTGTCAAGTATCCAAGAGATTTGAGGCGGACGGTCGCATGGGTAAAAAGAGTCCGGCCCAAGCCCTGACCCCAGCGATCGGGATCGACGTAAATCGCATAGAGTTCACCGGCGACGTTTGGGTCGGCATCTCTCGCCGGTCCGATTGCGGCAAAGGCATCCACTCGCCTGTCGGTGCCGAACACCCATACTTCGTTCTTGTCCGTGGGCGGAGTCGAAATATGCGCCCGCCAGAACTCGCTGCGCTGCCTAACTTGCTCGCCGAGTCGGTCAAGATATTGATCCGGAAGCTGTCCGCGATACGCGAATTGCCAGCTTCGAATGTGCAGGGCCGCAATCGCTTCCGCATCCTCCGGCACGGCGCGGCGCACAAGTGCTTCCATAATTCGGGCGCAACCTGAGGGTTTTTCCCGCTAACTTAGGGCGCGGGCCACGGTTTCAGGCTTTCCTCCATGTTACTCCCGTAATTTCCCTTCGGTCACGTTCTCTTTGCAGAGCGGTGAAATGCCGTTATGCTCTTTGTAAGAAACTAACCCTACAAGGGAAAACTATGAAAGCAGCCGTAGCGAGAAAACCGATCATTCGAATTGCCGTGGTGGAGAGCGATCCATTAAGATTTGTTGGATTTCGCGCCCTGTTCGACACGGAGCCTGAGTTCGAACTAATCTCCGCCAGCCTGCCCGAGATCTCCACGCTGCAAGGCGTCGACTTGATCCTTCTGGGAAACCGCTCCGGCCAAAACCTGTTTGATGTGATGGCCAGCCTGAAGGCTACACGGCCCGATCTACGAATCATCGTGACTGGGTCCGGGGTAGATGAAGAGACGATTCTTAAAGCGATCGCATCCGGCGCCAAAGGCTATGTCGACGAAGCGGCTTCGCCAGCGGAGTTTGCGCAGGCGATCCGCATCGTGAGCCAGGGCTCGGTGTGGGCGCCGCGTAGAGTACTGTCGATGTTCATCGAGAGAGTCTCGTCGTCGCCGGGGCGAATCTTCCCAGCGGGCCGCGTGACCTTTACCGACCGCGAGAAGGAAGTGCTGGAGATGCTGGTGGCCGGTCGCTCCAACAAAGAGATCGGATCTCAATTAGGAATCGAAGAGCGCACGGTGAAGGCGCATGTGGCGAAGTTAATGCGGAAGGTCGGCGTGCAGAACCGGATTGCTTTATCGGTGCATGCGATTACGCATTCGCTGGTGGCAGCTAAGTAAAGGCAGGTCTTAGGTGCTAGGTCTTAGGTATTGAGACCTGAGATCCAAGACCCAAGACCTGACGCTCGTTACTTCAGGACACTGACCTTGGTGATCTTGTAGCAATTGCGGGTGCGGGGCATACTCGCCTCACCTACCACAGAACCTGGGAGACGGGGTTGAGAGTAGCGATTAGGGTCACTACTTTTAGCCCCGATTTTTTTGTCTTTGGAGTTGTCTTTCCATCCGCTAGATCCTTCCTTCTGACTCTTTCCATTGCTATGGGTTCCTGACGCTCTCCACACAATCTCGGACGCATCGTTTACAATCCAAGTCATCGCTCCCACATGAAGATTGATGAGGAACCATGAAAAAGCTATTGCTGCTGACCCTGCTTGTGTCTCTCTGTGCTTTCACCTTTGCGGCGGATGATCAGCCCAGGGAAACCAAGGCTTCAGACCGAGTGCAAGCCGCAGCCGACGTGCTCGACGATATTCAAGGTGCCCCGGATAAAGGCATTCCGCAGGAAGTGTTGGGTTCAGCGGAGTGCGTGGCGGTGGTGCCGTCGATGCTGAAAGGCGGTTTCATCATTGGCGGCAAGTATGGCCGCGGGCTGGCCAGTTGCCGAACGCCAAAAGGATGGAGCACGCCGGCATTCTTTGTCGTGAGCGGCGGCAGCGTCGGCTTCCAGATCGGCGGGCAGGCGGTTGATCTGGTGATGCTGATCATGAATAAAGACGGAATGAAGCATCTACTGTCGAGCGAATTTGCCCTCGGAGCGGACGCTTCGGTGGCCGCCGGTCCGGTGGGACGCCACGCTGAAGGAAATACGGATTGGAAGATGCGGGCGGAGGTGCTGACCTATTCGCGAGCCCGCGGCCTGTTTGCCGGAGTGAGTTTGAACGGCGCTGTGGTCAAGCAGGATAAAGACAGCACGCGCGAATTTTATGGGCGCATGGTGCCGTTCCGGACATCGCTAATAGGCGAGATCGACCCGCCCGTGGGCGCGAATGCATTCCTGACATCGCTGGCGAAGTGGGCCCAGGACGCGGCGAAGTAAGGGACCAAGCCAAACACGCCCTTCGGTCGCTTGTGCTCTCTCAGGCAGGCTCCTAATCGCGCGGCTTGCTTGGATCCCCTTTCGGCTGCGCTCAGGGCAGGCTTTCACTCGCAAGAGCGCCGTTTAGGATGGCAATCTTCTTTGGCTTGTTTGCAAATAATTTTCTGCAATGGTAACTTCACGCTTCTCTAATGCGCCAGCGACTTGAGTACGCGGCAGCCTGGCCGTTCATCAAAATCCTGGGTATTTTGCCGCGGCCGCTGGCCCGCGCCACGGGCATTGGTCTGGCCTGGGTGGTTTATCTTCTGCACGTGCGATTGCGGCAGGTCGGCATGCGCAATCTCGCCATGGTTTTTCCGGAAAAGAGTGAAGCGGAGCGTGCGCGGATTCTGCGTGGGGAGTTCGCATCGCTCGGTCGTCAACTGGCGGAGGTCTGCCAATTTCCCAAGTATACGCGGGAGAACGTTGAGCAGGTGGTGGTCTATGATGGGCTCGAAAACTACCAGAACGCTTACGCGCGCGGCAAAGGTGTTTTGTTTCTCACGGCGCACTTTGGAGGCTGGGAACTCTCCGCGTTTACGCACTCTCTGCATGGCCACTGGATGCATGTTGTGGTGCGCGCGATGGACAATGTCTATCTCGATCGGCTCATTCGCCAATACCGGACGATGCACGGCAATCAGATTGTGGAGAAAGATGACTTCGTGCGCGGATTGCTGGCGGCGATGAGAGCTGGAGAAGTCGTCGGCATATTGATGGATACGAATATGACTCCGCCGCAGGGAGTCTTTGTGGATTTTTTCGGTATCCCGGCATGTACCGCGAGCGGGTTGGCGCGGATCGCGCTGAAGACCGACGCGGCGGTGGTGCCGACGTTCACGATCTGGGACGCGGCGCTGAGGAAATACCGGCTGCGCTTCGATCCGGCAGTGGAGCTGGTGCGGACCGATGATCTGGAAGCCGACATCAAGACCAACACGCAGAAATTTACTTCGATCATTGAAGAGTACGTGCGGAAGTACCCCGAGCAGTGGTTGTGGGTGCACCGCAGATGGAAGACGCGGCCTCCGGGGGAGAAGGCGTTGTATTGATCGATTCCCGGCTTCGACCGGATCAGTTTATTTTGTAAGAGGCAGTTTGTGCAGGCATTCTATATTCTCGGCTTTGAACAGGATACGGCCCAATCGGTTCGAGATGACATTGATCGCCTCGCGGCTTTTGATATCGATGTCGTCCAGGTTCAGGTGCTGACTCCGTTTCCGAACACTGAACAATGTGCATCGATTAAAGCAAAATACGGGATTTCAGATACCAATTTAAGCAGGTACAACGCCAGGAATCTTGTGTGGAACCATCCGCATATCAGTGCGGAGGATATGCGCGAGCTTCAACATTGGGCGAATAGAAAACTGTCTTCATCGCGAAGGGCTCTGCGGACTCTAGCCAAGTTCGCCGTGTTCTGTGGCAATCGGAAACCCGGTTTGCAGGGAGCGCACCTGCTGATGCGGAGTTGGGCGGGAGGCGCGGATCTTCATAAAGCGTATGCGCGCAACGTTGCGGCCGCGAGGAAATGGACCCAGACTGGATGGTATCCCTACGAACAGGTTGCGCAAAGGGAGTCGGTTACACGGGTGCTCAGCAAGGAGAGTGCCGGTCAGTTACTTGCGATTCGCTTGGCGTCCGAGCCGAAAAACTCAGCCATCTCCACACCACTCGCTTCTCGTTAGTGTCTGCAAATGGTCGGCTGCGCCCATCCCATGTCGTTATCTTTAACCTTTGAGGTCGTATAGCGGCGCTAATCGTTATTCATCCCCAAGGCAAATCGTCGCGCCCTTGGAATACTGAAGCCAGCTTCGTGAGTCGAAACAACTCTTGCAATCGTTTATTGAGGTGGATGACCTTGAATTCGCAATTTTGCCCTTTGGCAGAAACATAAAGACTGACGAGCGCACCGAGACCGGAACTATCCATGTTGGTTACGTTAGCCAAGTCCAATACGATTCGCTTCGCTTCCGGAATCACGCCCCGAATTTCGGTTCGGAGCGTGCCAGAACTGGTCGATGTGATCTTGCCGGCGCAGTGGACGCGAATTCCTTCCGCAGCTTTGACGATTTCGAGCTTCACGTCTGATGTCGGGACCGGAACTGCCGCCATCGCAGGCCTCCTTGGCCGGAAAAGTGGAAAAGATGCGTGCTTACGAATAGCCCTATCGCTTGAGTGGAGGTAGGCAGCCCCTGTCGTGTGATGGATACATATATTCCCGTCGTTGAAGGCTGTCAAGCCGCATTCCCGGACAGCGGTAGTATTACGACATTGCCTGCGGAACAGGAATGGAATAACAACCCAGGTAAAGATAAAGGCATTCGTCTAAGTTATTCGACGAATGCCTTATCTTCATCCCACTACTGGTGACACTGACGTTTGCCTTCGCAAAATGACCGCGAGGGCGTTTCTATTGCGGCGTATACCAACGAACGTAGTCCACCATCATGGGCTGCGGATTGGACAGGCCGCTGGTTGATCCACCCAGGGTGCCACCGATGGCCACATTCAAGATTGTGAAAAGACTTTGGTTGAATGGCCATGTGTCTCCCGAGGGTAGGCTGCTGGGAGTGGCAGTGAAGAACGGTGAAGATGCGTTATCCACAAAGAACTGCATCTCATTCGCCTTCCAAATGATTCCGTAGGTGTGGAAGGCAGTGTCGTCTGCTCCTCCGCTGGGGAAGGTATAACGTTCACCGATTCCGTCACCTCCAGTCTTTTCAGTGTGAATCGGAACGCGACCTGGAAAACTGTTTCCATTCTGTTTGCCGTGTACGGGGTATTTTTTGCGGGATTTTTTCTAGGACACCACTCGAATCATTCCACGATTCACCGGTGAATTTTTCCTTCGAAGCGCATTCCCTGAGCGTGCGAAAAAGACTCGCGACCAAGCCGGCAGGAGTTGCAGCCTAACTTGATCGCGAGCGCAGGACAGCGGTGGAACACGCCTTTAATTCGGCACGTACCAGCGAATGTAATCCACCATCATGACCCCGGCGGGGTTCGACAGGCCGCTGATCGATCCGCCGAGCGTGCCACCGACGGCGATATTCAAGATGGTGAAGATACTCTGGTTGAAGGGCCAGGTATCTCCCGAAGGAAGGATGCTGGGCGTAGCCGTGAAGAACGGTGCGGATGCGTTGTCCACGAAGAACTGCATCTCGTTCTGCGTCCAGATGATCCCGTAGGTGTGGAAGGCCGTGTTGGTGGCTTGGCCAGCGGGGAAGGTATAACGCGCTCCGATGCCGGACCCTCCGGTTTTAGCCGTATGGATGGTGGAATTGTTCCCAGTCGTACCTGCTCCGCCATCCACCTGCGGCGACCAGTTCTCCATGATGTCGGCTTCGCCACAGCCGGGCCATGGAACGGTTGTGATGTCGCTGCCCAGAGTCCAGAATGCGGGCCATAGGCCTTGGTTGGTGGTATTGGGAAGCTGGAGGCTGGCCTCGAAAATACCGTAGGTGAAGTTTTGTTTTCCTTCTGTCTGCATACGAGCGGAATACCACGTTCCGCCGGCCTCCAAGGGCTGGATCACGAGATGTCCGTTGCCGTCGATGTAGGCGTTGCTGGTGGCTGTGCTGAAGGTTGTGGGACACCCGGACGGATTGCCCGAATATCCCGGAGGCCCGCAGTAGACTTCGGCTTCCCCATTGCCCCAGCCGCCGTTGTTGCCAAGATCGAAGTTCCACACCGTGGTGTCGGGAGAACCTACAGCACCGTTAAACTCCTGGCACCATTGCGGAGTGTAGGTGATTCCTGCGACCGTGATGTTGGAGACGCCTGAGCAATTGCCGGTCCCGCCACCGCCCGCTGGCGTGGTTGCGCTGGCCGTAGCCGACGCCGGCGATGTGCCGTCAGAGTCGACTGCTTTCACGTAGTAGGTGTAAGTGGTCGACGGCGAAAGTCCGGTCACTGTGTAGGTTGTGCCCGTCACTCCGCTGGCGACCAGCGTGCCCGCGCTGGTGTAGACGCTGTAGGAACTGATGGCGCAGTTGGGCGGAGGAGTTACTGCCGTCCAACTCAAGGCGATGGAGCTGGATGACGTCGCCGTAGCTGTCAGGCCGGTTGGAGCCGAAGGAGCGGTGGTGCAAGGGGCAGCAGTCTGAATTTGGATTCCGTTGACCGCCGCGTTGTCGGTGACCGTGGTGAAGACAATCACGATCTGGCCGGAGGTATTGGCTGATTCCTCAAACTGCTCGACAACGGCCTTGTTCTCGCCGCCCGCCGTGGCAAAGATGTCGAAGTTGGTCAGCACCTGCGTGCCGTTGATGCTGACATCGAAGACGCGCTTGCCAGCCGCGGTCCAGTAGCCCTCGGAAAAGTGCAGGCGAACCTCGTAGTTTGCGCCAGGCGTGAGCCCGGGAATTGTGTAAGTGAAGTTTCCGTAGCGCTGCGTCAGATAGACAGCAGCCGGCGCCGGACAGGTCACCCCCGTGGTGCTCACCGTTGCGGTAAAGCTGGAAGTGGTTCCACCCGAGAAGTCCTCGTCCGCTACCCAGGCTGTTCCAGAGACCGCCGGGCCGGAGGAGTTGATGTCCAGCACATCCGTGCCGCAGCCGCTGGAAGTAGATCCCTCGATCTCGATTCCGTTGACCGCCGCGTTGTCGGTGACCGTGGTGAAGACAATCACGATCTGGCCTGAGCTATTGGCGGTCGCTGTGAACTGCTCGATAACGGCTATGTTCTCGCCGCCCGCCGTGGCGAAGATATCGAAGTTGGTTAGCACCTGCGTGCCGTTGATGCTGACGTCGAAGACGCGCTTGCCGGCCGCGTCCCAGTAGCCCTCGGCAAAGTGCAGGCGAACCGTATAGCTCGCGCCAGCCGTCAACCCCGGAATCGTGTAGGTGAAATTTCCGTACCGCTGCGTCAGATAGACGGCTTGGGGCGCTGGGTTGGTCACCTTGGAGGTGTTCACCGCCGCGGTAAAGCTGGACGCGGTGCCGCCCGAGAAGTCCTCATCGGCAACATAGCTTGCGTCGCCGCCGCCCGAGTTGCTGACCGCCGGCCCGGCGGAGTTGATAGCCACGACGACCTGCGCCAAAGCAGGCCGTGGGGTTAACGTCAGGATCAACGGCGCCATGAATAAGCACAAGGCGGCCAAGATGGTGGAGAAGTTCACGTCTGCTCTTGGTTTCATTTGTGGTCCCTTATTCCTTCAGTTGGTTTGTTTTGCTGCGTTTTGAACTTGACCGCGAACGCCAGGACGGTTGCGGAACGCGCAGGTGCTTCTATCAGGCGTGTCTCGCGAATTTACAAAATGTAGGCGACGGAGGATACCGGCGAAACGTTAGCCTGAGTTACCTTCCGGTTTTCGTAACGGTTAAATGCTGACGTTACATCGGGTGTTATGAGCGGTATATATTTCGGGGAGGTGTGCTGCGGCCCAAGAAGCCCGGATTTGAAAGCGCACTCAATCGACGACTCGGGCGAAACTGAATCGTCGACAGCAAGCAGCGGAGATTTTTGCGGATGACGACTCGAGGAACGATTCCTCGTCCGGACCATGTCGATCCGGGCCGCAGGGCCAAGGAGCGCGCCGCGTTATACGCAGTATTGACCTCTAACGCCTTCGAAAACAAGCCGCGGTTAGCCAACCTGCTTAAATACATTTGCGAAAGACATTTTGATGGCGACAGCGACGCCATCAAGGAATATTCCATTGCGACGGACGTCTTTGGCCGGTCTCAATCCTTCGACCAGGCTACAGACTCGATTGTGCGGGTAGAGTTCTTCCGGCTGCGGAAGAAGTTGCGAGAATTCTACGAGAGCGAAGGCGCGGATCAACCCATAGAGGTTGTGGTGGCCACTGGGCATTATCGTCCTGAGTTTGTCGATCGGATTCCGGCTCGATCTTGGACTCGGGAAAGAGAAAACGGCGATCGAAGAGATCGCGTCCATCTGGAAGCGGTCCCACCGAGCCAGGCACGCAAGCGCCTGTTGGGCCTACGGGGATTTCTAGTCATTGTCGCGATTTTAACCATCGTAGCTGGCTCTTTTACGTTGTGGTGGATCAATCGCCACCGTCATGCGAGCGCTAATGACGCACCGCATGCGTCGTCGGCTTCTATCTCCGCTTTAGCCGCGGGGCCGGAAATTCGTATTCGATGCGGATACTCGCGTCCCATCTTCAAGGACGAGGAAGGGAACGTATGGAGTGGGGATCGATACTTCGAGGGCGGCGCTGTCACAGAACTTCCCAACCAGCATATTGCGCGAACCCGAAATCCGGAGTTATATCTTACCGCCAGAACGGGAGTCTTCTCGTACAAGATACCGCTCGCTCCAGGCACGTATGAGTTGCGGCTTCATTTCGCCGAGACGACCTATAGCCCCGCCAGTTCGCTTGGCGGCGGAGAGAACAGCCGAGTATTCGACATTCAACTCAATGGCAGTCCCCTCCTGAAGCAATTCGATATTGTTTCGGATGCGGGAGCAAATACCGCCGACGTTCGTGTATTTCGCGACATATCTCCCAACAAGGATGGCTATCTTCACCTCGACTTTATGGGTTCGCTGGGTTTGCCGATCATCAATGCGATTGAGATCGTCCCCGGCTTGCCGCACCGGTTGCGCCCGATTCGCATGGTGGCTCAGAACAGTTTCTTCGCGGATGCGGCGGGCAATTTGTGGATGCCCGATACCTACTACAGCAGCGGCCAGCTTGCGTCCGACAAGGTTTCGATTGGCGGTACTTCGGAGCCGGGCTTATACGCGGGTGAACGCTACGGTAACTTCAATTACGCCCTTCCAGTCGATAAGGGAAGTTACCGGCTGACGCTATATTTTTCCGAAAAATATTGGGGAGTGGAAGGCTCCAAGAGGGGTGGAATCGCCAGCCGCGTCTTCGATATCTTCTGCAATGGCGTTGCACTGACGCGCAACCTGGATATTGCGGAAGCGGCAGGTTCTGGACGCGCGTTGGTCAAGACTTATCATGGCCTCCGGCCGAATGCTCAAGGAAAATTAATCGTCTCTTTCGTCCCTGACGTGAACTACGCAAGCGTGGATGCCCTCGAAGTGGAAGAGGAAACGCCGTAAGCAAATTCCCGCCTAAAGGTCTTCGAGCAAAAAATTAACACATTAAATCAGTTTGCGGTGTCGGGGACGATCCGCGGAACCGCCGAAGAAGGTCTCTCGCCTTCCCGAATCTTTTGTTTCCAGTCTCTCTGTGTCGCCCATTCGAGTGACCCTAAATCAAGTTCCCCACAAGATGTGACTAGACGAATTCCTGGTTGCGGGCTAAGTTCACGAGCGTCGTCATTATTTACAAGGAGGCTGAACATGGCGGACATGCAGGAGAGCGAACTGGAGCAGGAACTCGAGCAGGAATTCCACGAAGGCGAGTTTGAAGGCGAAGTAGAAGGCGAGGGTTGGCTCGGCGCCATCGGCAATGTCGTCGGCAGCCTTCTTGGCGAAGGGGAAGGCGAATTCGAGGGGGAAGGTGAATTCGAGTTCGAAGGCGAGGGTGAATTCGAAGGAGAGTTTGAAGGCGAAGGCGAATTCGAGGGAGAAGGTGAATTCGAATTCGAAGGCGAGTTCGAAGGGGAATTCGAAAGTGAGCAGTTCTTTGGCGGCATTGGCAAGTTTCTGAAGCGTGCCGCGCCCTTTCTAAAAAAGATTGCGAAGGTCGCAGCGCCCATCGTGGGCACGGCGATTGGCGGACCATTCGGGACCATCCTCGGCCAGGCGGCGAGTTCCGCCCTCGGTGAAGGCGAATTCGAAGGCGAGTTTGAAGGGGAAGGCGAGTTTGAGGGAGAACAGGAAATGGCGCACGAGATTGCTTCTCATGAGCTCACCCACAACGAAGCAATGGCCGAGATGATGGCCGAAGCCGCTTCTCATGAACAGCACGAAGGAGAAGCAGAAGCCATGGCCGGAGCGGCGGTGATTACTGTGCTCTCGCCATCCGACCGGCGCGCTCTTCGCCGGATCATGAAGCACCTGGTGCGCGGCGGCGCGGTCCTCGCCAAGATTCTCCGGCGCCGGCGCGGCACCAGACCTCTGGTTCGCGTTGTTCCAACCGTCATGCGGCGCACCGTGAAGGCTTTGAAGCAAAAAGCCGCGAAGGGAATGCCCATTACGCGAAAGAGCGCCGGCCGTGAGGCGGCGAAACAGGTTCGTAAAGTGCTCGGCAGCCACAAGGCGTGCCGCGCGGCGCTGGCACGCAACGTCAAGGTCAGCCGCGCTTATAAACGTCCGCAAACCAGCCGACGCCGTCGCGCTGTGCGCTAACCGCGTTCACTCACAGGCCGCCACAATATTTAAGGAGGAAGGATCATGGCATACGAGTCCGAGTATGAATTCGAAACCGAGCTCGAAGGCGAATTCGAAGGTGAGGGAGAGTTCGAGGGGGAGTTCGAAGGGGAAGTGGAAGGCGAAGGCTGGCTGGGCGCCATCGGCAACGCGGTAGGCAGCCTTCTCAGCGAAGGCGAGGGCGAGTTTGAAGGCGAGGGAGAATTCGAAGGGGAGTTTGAGACCGAGTTCGAAAACCCCATTCGCAAAATCTATCCCGACGCGATGATGGAGCACCTCGGAGAACTGGCCGCGGAATCGGAGACAGAACAGGAAGCCGCGGAACACTTCTTGCCTCTCATCGGCATGGCTGCCAGCAAATTGCTTCCAGTGGTGGCAAAAGCCGTGCTGCCCATGGCGAAGAAAGCGCTTCCCCGGCTCGCGAAAACAGTTTCGCGCGTCACTCCGCACCTAACCAAGGGAGTGGGAAAAATTGCCCGCACTCTGCATCGCACTCCGCAGACGCGGCACTTGCTGCGCGCCATGCCAAGCGTTGCTCGCCGCACCGTCGGCAGCATTGCCAAGCAAGCAGCGAGGGGACGTACCGTAACTCCGCACGCGGCGGTAAGAACTCTGGCGCACCAGACCAGGCGAGTGCTCGGAACGCCGGGACATCGCGTTCACGCATTGCGCCGGCACAATGCGCTTGAACGCCGCTTCCACGGCCGCTGGGGCAGAGGCATGGTGCGTCCGCATTACCGATGGGGCAGAGCCCACGGCGGGCCCACGTACGGCGGGCCAACTCACGTTGGGGTCGGTGGTGTGCGTGGTGTGCCACGTCCCGGAGCCGTTCCGGTGGGCGGACCCGGTGTAAGGTACGGGCAAGTATCCGGTGGCCGATGCAATTGTGCGACTCCAGCCTACTGCCGCTGCTGCGGCCAGGTGCTGAGGTAAGGACCATGGCAAGCCTTGCAGAGACGCTGTCCGAGACAACAGTACGGTCGGAGTCGGGTTCCCGCCGCCAGCGCGGTGAAGGCGGGATCAGATCCGGAAAGATGAGGTCCGGCAAAACCAGGTCTGGCAAGACCGGGCCGGGCGAAACGAAGTCCGCCGTACTGTTGCCTTGGCTGCGTGCTCAATCCATCAACGTAACGCGGCATGCCGCCGCACTTCGGCCGTTTCGGCGCGAAGAGTTCGGCACCGATGCGGCCGCTCCGTCAGAAGGACACATTCAGGTCGTGAACCAGTTGATTTCAACGCTGCGGCGGGGACTTCTGAAGATGTCGGAAAAGGTGACCACTTCGATCGACCAAGCCAGCGAGGAGCCAAGCTCGGCGAACTTGCAGCACGTGGTCATTGGGAAAGATAAAGCGCACAAGTGGGTACAGGGAATCGAAAAGATCTGGGATTTTTATCTTGAGCTGTTTGGCCAACGGCAATCGAAGTACGGTAATTGGCTGCTGGGTTGCGACCGCATCGCGATGGATTGTTATCAAGTTGCTTACACCGGTATTGGGACGGCTCGTTCCATCCCGGCTCCCCCACCTTTTTGTTATATGAAGACGGGCTTTGCTCCCGCGACCATTCGACGGGGCATCCCGATGACGAAATTGGGCAAGCAACTGAATCCGTTTCCCCTGGTGCAGTTGCCGTATCATCGCATGATCAATCCTTGGACGCTGGGTGCGGTGATGCACGAGGTCAGTCACAATTTGCAGAGCGACCTCGGGCTCAGTAAGGATGTGCCGCGCAGTATTGCGCACCGGCTCCTGCAAGCCAACCTTGGGCAGAAGGTAGCTTCGATCTGGACGCGGTGGAATCGCGAGATGTTCGCCGACATGAGTGCATTGTTTCTCGGCGGGCCCGAAGTCGTTGGTTCGCTGATGGACGTGATTGGGCGCGCGCCGGCCGCCGTGGTCGCCTTCAATTCGCGCGGTCCGCATCCAACGCCGTATTTGCGGCTGCTGATCAGTGCCGAACTATTGCGGCGTATGGGGTTCACCGAGGAGGCAGAACGCTATGCGCGAGTGTGGAAGCGGATGTATCCAAATCCGCGCAATGGGAGCATTCCCGCCGCGATATTGGATACTTTTCCCGAGGCCTGCGCGCTGGCCGTGGATACGATGTGCTATCGCCCGTATCCTTCGTTAGGCAACAAGAGTTTGGCGCAGGTGATCCGCTTCGAGAAAAAAGATCAGCAGATGATCGAAGAAGCGTCGCGGCGCATGGCGGCCGGCGTCGATCCCGGCATTATTCCGGAACGCTATCTGATCGGCGCGTCGCGGGTTGCGCTCAACCGCCGCCTGGCTCGTCCCGGCGTCATTACCAAACATTTCTACAATGAGTTGGTCAGGAGATAACGCCGTGGCGTTGGAAGCAACATTTCGCGAACTGCACAGCCAGCTCAAGAAGCTGCAGGATAATCTGCTCGCGCTTCGATTGACCGTGGCCGAGGACAAGCCGCTGAAGGGAGAAGCGGCGCTGGTGGATCAATTCGAAGACAGTATCGTGGACGCGATGGGATTGCTCGACGAATGCCTGAACAGCGCGCACGCGGCGCAGAAAGCGGTTGGAGTTCCGTTGGATCTCGACCGCGCACGCCGTGCTTTGACCACGTGCCAGAATCGTTTTCATTCGGCTGCGCAGCGATTTTCGGAGGAGTTGATCTCTTATGAAAAGTTGCGCGATCTGGCGAGCGTGTGCCAAAGCCGCGGACGCGAATGGGCTTCGTGGGCGGGCAGCGTGAAGCACGGGTTAGAGCAATGCCGCGTGCCGATCGATTCCGTCACCAAGGCCCTCGCTGCCTGTTGGCAGGAGATTGCGGAACACCTGGGGACGACAAATGTTACGGTGCAAGCCAATAACATCGGCCAGCAGATTGTTTCCGACCCGATCGATTTGCACGGACTCGAGAGACAGGGCGTGACTTGAAGAGCGGCCCGCTGCGGATTGACGGTCGCGTATGACGCGAAAATTCAAACTGGTTCGTTTGCCTCACGTAGTAAAGATCGTGTGCGGCAGGGTGAGAGGAGATCAATCA